>Ga0315552_1000212_pt1 | contig 37778 bp, 31 predicted proteins | sample SalMarSW160170MG_2_FD_203102 | JGI IMG/M metagenome (GOLD analysis project Ga0315552, IMG submission 203102) | Salt marsh sediment microbial communities from the Plum Island Ecosystem LTER, Massachusetts, United States - Salt Marsh Sediment SW1601-70 ...
CCTTTGTTTTGGCCGTAAGTCCTTTTTTGTTTGTCACTTACATAATAGCCGAAACGGAGGAGATTGCAAGAAAATAATGATTGTAAGTCATTATTTAACATAGATTTGTGCATTTCGCACAAGCGTTCAGCATTATAATGAAAGGAGTAGGCATGAAACTTGATCGAAAGTTGAAAATGGGGATGGTTGGTGGAGGGCCTGGGGCGTTTATCGGTGAGGTACATCGCAAGGCCTCGCGCATGGATGGGCAAATCGAGCTTGTGGCCGGTGCTTTTGATATTAATCCGCGCAAATCGAAGCAAATGGGCAAACAGCTTTATCTTGACCGTAAACGTGTGTACGGCACCTATAAAGAGATGATCAATCGGGAGCTAAGTTTACCTGAGGGTGAACGGATCGATTTTGTCTCGATTGCTACGCCCAATAATTGGCACTACCCAATAGCCCGTGATTTTGTCAAAGCAGGTTTCCATATCATGTGTGAAAAGCCAATGACAATCAGTGTCAAAGAGGCAAAAGACCTGCAAAAACTTGTAAAGAAAAGCCGCAGAGTGTTCGGCTTGATGCACAATTACACCGGCTATCCGATGGTTAAGCTGGCTCGTGACATGGCACGTAGTGGTGAGCTTGGCAAGATTCGCAAGATAAGAGTTCAGTATTCACAAGGGTGGCTGGCCACCGCGCTTGAAAGAACGGGCAATATGCAGGCCTCTTGGCGAACCGACCCCAAACAAAGTGGCGGTGCAGGCTGCATGGGTGACATCGGCACGCACGCAGAGAACCTTTCAGAGTACATAACGGGCCTGAAGATTACTCAACTTTGCGCCGACCTTTCAATTTTTGTCAAGGGCCGGCGATTGGACGATGATGGCAATATTCTGTTACGTTTTAACAATGGCGCAAGAGGCATCCTGCACGCCAGCCAGATTTCAATCGGTGAAGAGAACAATCTTGCAATTTGGGTCTATGGCGAGAATAAGAGTCTGGAATGGCATCAAGAACATCCGAACTATCTGTACGTGAAGGAGCCGAACGGCCCACTCCAGGTCTGGCGTCGCGGCAATGATTATGTAGCAGCGAAGAGTCCTGCGGCGGGACGTGCTACGCGTCTGCCATTTGGTCATCCCGAGGCCTTTTTTGAAGCATTTGCTAATATTTACTGTAATTTTGCCGATACACTTCGCGCACGCTTGGAAGGGCGAAAGCCGGACATGCTGATGATGGACTTCCCGAATGTTGACGATGGTCTGCGAGGTATGCTGTTTATTGATACTGTTTTGGCAAACACCAAGAGCAAGCAAAAGTGGACGCCTTTTAAGAAACCCTGAACAGACTGAAAGATATTGCCAGACCGCAGAGATAAACTACAAAAACGTAATGTTGTGCATGGAATATAGCAGGAACATGCCTGGCAAACAAAGTGAAAATGCTGTGATCCAGAATTACCGGGCTTGTGACGATTTCTGAGCTGGTATATCTACTGGTCAGATTTGCATTTGTAAAATGAGCAATTGTATATCAATCGAAAGGAAACTATCCATGAACGAGAAACAAAGTAGTAAGGCTGGCGATGTCTCGCGACGAGATTTTATCAAGTCTTCAGCGGCAGGCGTTGCGGCGGTGCTGGCCGGCAAAGAAGTTATATTTGCACAAACAGCTACTAAGAAGTTTCGCGTAGCTTTGCTTGGCTGTGGCGGCCGGGGTAATGGAGCGCTCGAGGACTGCGTCAATGCGGCAAAGCACATAGGGGTTGAGCTGGATGTTATAGCGACGGCTGACTGGTTCAAGAATAAGGCTGAAGAAACCGGCAAAAAGTATAACCTGGCTGCATCTCGATGTTTTGGCGGCGCCGATGCTTACAAGAAGCTTCTTGATAGTGATCCGGAAATTGTTTTGATGGCGACACCGCCGAACTTCCGACCCGTGCATTTTGAGGCCGCCATTAAAGCAGGCAAGCATGTCTTTATGGAGAAACCCGTAGCTGTGGACCCGCCGGGAGCTCGCAGGATTATCGAGGCCGGAGAGTTAGCCAAGAGCAAGGGTCTGAATGTTGTTGCCGGCACGCAACGTCGTCATCAGAAAAATTATCTTCGTTCCGCGTATGCGGTTAAGCACGGTGCCATCGGCGATATCAAGGGTGGTTGTGTTTGGTGGTGCGGCGGAGCTCTGTGGTACAAGAGGCGAAGTCCGGGCGAAAGTGACGCAGATTACCTGGTACGCAATTGGGTCAGCTTCACCGAGATGTCGGGTGATCATATTATTGAGCAGCACTTGCACAATCTTGATGTAGCCAATTGGTTCATTGGTCATCCGCCTATCAGAGCTATCGGCTTTGGTGGTCGTGCCCGCAGGCAGACGGGTAACCAGTTTGATTTCTTCAGCATCCAATATGACTACGCCGATGACCTGCACATCCATAGCATGTGCCGGCAGGTTAATGGCTGCTATAATAGGGTCAGCGAGCACTTCGTCGGTAGCAATGGCTCGACCTGGGGCGACGGAAGTGGAATGAAATCAGGCAAACAGGTCAATGTGCCGGACTTTCCCGGACATGATAATCCGTATGTGCAGGAACATGTTGATCTTCTAAAGAGTATCCTAAAAGGTGAGTCGTTAAATGAGGCCCGTAATGTTGCCGAGTCCAATCTCACTGCGATAATGGGTCGCATTTCCGCGTATACCGGCCAAATGGTCAGATGGTCCGACCTGACGGAGAATGAAGATTCACCATGGTATAATTTGACTCTTAAGCCGACAGCCGAAGACTTTGAAGAAGGAGAGGTACGGGCACCAGAAGATGATGTCGTGGCCATCCCAGGCAAAGCCTGATAGGCAGTCCGACTTACTCGAGCGCGAGTTATTTTAGCTTGACTACTTCGGTAAACTGCACTATGGCTCCTCCAGTCGGCGGGTGAGGCTCGATCTTGCCAACTAAGCCGACCTTACGGCCTATGAACTTGCTGAGATCCATCTCCGCAGCTCGACCAGTGGGGGCAGCGTAACAAATGTTCGCGCCGGATTCATCGGTAATTCGATAGCGTTTTAGCTTGCCTTCTGTTTCGTAGACGCTCGAACTCTGGAACTTTCCAATGACCGCATATTTACCTAAATTTTGATTTTCCGCCAGTTTTTCCGCGTAAGCCTTGTCTATCCTTTGTTTGATTTTTTCCAATTGCTCGTTCTGTAGCTGAAGTTCCTTAGCTACTGCCAAAGCTAATTCGAATCGTTCTATCTGCTCGAGTGTAAACTCAGCATAGCGAGCAGCCTTGCCCGCCTCTTTATTGTTTGCAATCTCGTTCAACGCCTTTTTCAGCTCGGTATAATTTTGCTTGTCTATTGGCTTGGTTCGCTCAGCTTCGACCAGTTCTCGCAGGGCGTTATATTCTTTCAGCTTCTCATCTTCTACGGAAATTTCTGTTGCAGGGGCAACACCAGCATCCTCGCTGGTGGCAGCAGTTGGCTGTTGTTTTTCAACGGGACCAACAGGTATTGTATACTTGCTGCTGACCCAGACAAAGGCGCCGGTTGGCGGAGCGATCTTGTAGTAATCGTCTTTTTCTTCGCCAAGCAGTTTTACTTTATCGCCCCGGGTCAACGTTACCTGCCGGGTGGTCGAGTGTATAGGTTCCACGTAGTCTGACCCGGCGTACACGCGGCAGCCGTCACCGGTAACGATTGCGGTAGTGGGGTCATCAAGGCGAACGCTGAGGTACTGCATTGAAATCCAGGAGAAACTACCAAGTGGAGGGACTATCCGAGACCAACCCAGTTGAGTGCTGACGACCTCCACCTTATCATCCTTATTGAGCTTACCGCAACGGTAGTAATTCGTTCCCGGGCCGGACCGAATGTTTACATCGTTGCCGGTTATCCCAGCGATATAAGGAAAAGGCAGCGCTGTTATCGCATTGGGATCTTTGGGTGGCGCGGATTCATCGAGCACGTTCACATCCTGCTGGGCAAAGCTGGTAAAGGTCAAACATGCTAAAATGACGAATGAGAATACAATCGAATAGAGTTTTCTCTCTACTTGCTGCCCTGTGCTTCTTGAGAGATAGGTATGAGTTTGCATTTTCTGCCTCCCTACAAGCGCTATTTCTCACGCAATCCAAGAATAAACAAATAGCTGAGCTATTCTTTAACACTTGAAATTATCACGCTTGGCTATCCCTGTCAACCTTTTATTGCACCAAATATGTTTTCGTTAAAAGCTGGCCTAACCTCCACGTTGCAGTCGAGCTAGTTCGTCCTTACACATTTTCAATTGTCCAGGTTCAGAGAGCTTTTCAGCGGCAGCCTGCAGGTGTTTCACTGCCTGTTCCGGTTTGTTCAGATACCGCGAATATAGTATGCCGACCATCAGCTCCACTTGCTCTGCGTACTCATAGTTACTATAGTGAGTTAAAAATTGCTCGTATGCTCGAGCGGATTCAGCAGGCCGGTTATCGCTTGCAAGCTGGTTGGCAATGTCGAGTAAGTGCTGACGGGGTAGAATCTGTTCACTATCGATGCTTATGAGTTCCAGATACAGAACAGCGGCCGCTGGTAAATTCCGCTGGTTTATTCTTTTGCTTATTTCTTTACGGAGCTTTTCTACTCTTTGTTCCTGTTGTACTTGAGCAGGTGTTTTCTTCACTTCTTTTGACTTGACTGGTTTGCTCACCGCTTGGCCGGTAAACGGGTCGTACCCACTTGAGGTGACATCACGGTATTGTCGGCGTCGGTTCCATCTTTTTATCATTGCCCAAAGGTCTAAGCCACTTCCCTTAACTAGACCGCTTGCAAGCAGAAACACCGAGGCAGCTATGCCAAATGCATAGCCGGCTAAATGCGCATCATAAGCGACGTTAGGTGTATACCTGGCGATTGCGTTGTCAATCAAAATCATTTTGAAGCCGATAAAGTAAAGTGCGGGCACATTTGTCGCTCCAATGAAAAAGAAAAGCCAATAGAATACTGTTATCATGGTTTGTGGAAATAGAGCCAGGTAAGCACCTGTCACTGCAGCTACGGCACCGCTGGCTCCAAGGGTAGGTATACCTGATTGAAGGTGAACAAGTGTGTGACCTATACCGCTGAACACTCCACCGGCTAAATAGAATGCCAAGTAACCTATATGCCCAAGTTTGTCGTTAACGTTATTGCCGAACAGATACAAAAAGAACATGTTGCCGACAATGTGCATCCAGCCGCCGTGGAGAAACGCATAAGATACAAACTGCCAAGGATGGGGTTGGGCAGGGGTTAACATGAAATGTTTTGCCCACGCGTGCACAGGAACTGATACGACCTGTCCTTGCCACATTTCACGATGCGGGCCATAAGTAATAAGGAATGCCAGCACGTTGAGAATGATTAAGAGGTAATTTGCGTAGGGCGTACGTCGTGGCCAGATACTTGTGCGAATAGGTAGTAATATCATGATATCGTTTATTCAAGAACACGGTGATTGGCAATATCCAGTATGCGTATTGTAATAACAGTGAGTCTTATAGACAAGTTATTAAAAAAGGACGGCAGATGCTGATGCCGCCCTGCGCGTGGGAAAATCTGCAGGCAGAACCTTTCTCCTCCGAGAAAACATTAAGAGTCGTAGCGGTTATATGTTGAAAACCGGTTCGCCCCCAGCCGGTCTCACTCGTTAAAAGTATAAGAAATAAAGTGGTGTGCAGCCAAATATTCACACGAAAAAGTTTTATTTTGTTGCTATATAAGCTATTAAATGCAGAACGTAGCTGGTCTCAATATAGCACAGATTGCTCAGTGACATATGGAAGCACAACACATTACAGCGCGAGCGAGACGAATCCTTCAGCAGTTAAAGAAACTCAAGGTAGACTGTCTGATAATTACAAAGCCAGCCGATGTTACCTACACGACTGGCTTTCAAGGTGACGATAGCTGGGCTGTTGTCACTAAGAGGATTGTTTACCTTCTAACCGACAGCAGGTACACCGAACAGGCTCAGGCCGAATGTTTGAACTGTGCGATTATAAAGCGAACTGGATCGCTCGCCGAAGCTGTAGCAAAGTTATTGCACAGACTAAGGTCAGCTAAGACAATAGCTGTTGAGAAATCAGTCTCGCTCGCTGATTTCCGGGCTTTAAGTAAGAACGTTCCAGCCCGCATAAAATCCATTAATGCGGTGATTGCTTCTCTTCGCAGTATTAAGGACGACAGTGAAACCAAGGCTATCAGAGCATCTGCTGCAATAGCTACAAAAGCGCTTAGACAGGTTCGGCGTTACATAAGACCTGGTATAACCGAGAACGAGCTTGCTGGCAGACTCGATTTTTTTATCCGCAAGCTGGGAGCTAAGAATAGCTTTGAGACGATTGTCGCGTTTGGTCCAAACGCGTCGCGGCCTCACCATCAGCCGAGCCCGAGGAAGCTAAGACGAAAAGATAGCGTGCTGATAGATTTCGGCGCAAAATATAAAGGCTATTGCAGCGATATTACGAGATGCTTTGCAGTGGGTGGCTCAGCTAATTTTTATAAGAAGGTTTACGATGTCGTGCAGCAAGCGCAGGCTGCCGCGATACGCGTAGTCAAAGCGGGGGCACAGATTGTCGATGTCGATACGGCTGCGAGAGAAGTGATTCGCAAGAACAATTTGCCCATTTACGGACATGGTACGGGACATGGTTTGGGTTTAGAGATACATGAATTGCCTTTTGTCAAAGATCATAGCAAGGGCAACCTCAAAGCGGGTGAAGTCATTACTATTGAGCCGGGTGTATACATCACTGGCAAGCTCGGTGTACGAATAGAAGATGATGTTCTTGTGACTGAGACGGGCTGTAAAGTATTAACTCGCGATTGTCCTCATCTGAAGGTGTAAATCCGGCGATAGGAGCGCTGTAATATACCTTGCATCCCACTTAGGATAGCAGTTTTTCGTTGACTGAAAGGCTATCCACATGGTATTATCATGTTAACTAGCAAGGCTTGGGGTTTTTGTCTCTTCTGACCTTTGCCCATCGCCTTTAGCCAACAGGATAAGCGCTTTTCGTCATGGGATGGGTTTTAAGTCTGCCATCACGGCTAAGACAGTAAATATAGTTGTATTTTTCTTCTTGAGAAGGAGGAGTGCCATGTATACGAAAGTGATTCATTTAATTTTTATTGCTTTGGTCCTTGCCTTAGCACCCACGAGTTTCGGCACTGTGCTGGGCGACTGGGAAAACGACGAGATGGACGAATGGAGCCTCGACAATACTGCTAACGTCTCTCTGAGCTTCAGTACAACCGGGGCTACCTTACACGAACATAGCCTCAGGATGGAGGCGTCAGGTGGCTGGCAAAACAGCATCTTTTGCAGCGTAGGCGAAGACATATTTAATGCATTTATGAGCAGCCATGAAATCACGGTAGACATTACCCGACTGGCTTCCGAGTGGGCGGTAGGTCCTGCTGATGGATATTGCCAACTCTTTCTGTGTGTCAATGTAGGTGCTGGCAGTGACTGGCTGTTCTGGGATACTCTGGACCAGACCGCTGATTGGAGCTCTGATCAGGGTGACCAAACGATGACCGTAACATACGACTACTCTATGTCTATCCCAAAGATACAAAGTGAGATCGACGCTGGCAACATTCCGTGGGTGCAGCTTTTCTTCTGCACGAACTATGACCCTGCGTACACCACTGGCGGCATTTACTACCTCGATAATGTTCGGATCGTCGGCAGTAGGACGGCTTTTAAGCCGAGTCCGGCAGACGGCGCGTCAGACGTACAAAGAGAACCTACTCTTCGCTGGACGCCAGGGGTGTATGCCAGTACACACGACGTATATTTCGGCACCGATTTTAATGATGTCAACGACGTCAACACAGCCAGCTTGTCCAGCTATCCGGACGTTACCTTGACAAGTGTTGACGTCAACAGCTTTGAGCCTGATACATTGGAATTCAACACAACCTATTACTGGCGAGTCGATGAGGTCAATGACATTCACCCTGATAGGATGTGGGAAGGTTCTGTCTGGAGCTTTACGACGGGTAACTATCTTGTTGTAGACGATTTTGAAGACTATAATGATTATAGTCCCGACAGGATATTTGATGCTTGGGTAGACGGATGGAGCGTCGCTGCGAATGGCTCACAAGTAGGCTGGGACGCACCACCTTTTGCTGAGCAAACTATCGTTCACAGTGGCTCACAGTCTATGCCGTTCTTCTATAACAACACTAGCGGCGCAACATATTCAGAGGCCACACGCACTTTTGATACCCCACAGGACTGGACCCAAGAAGACGTCCAGACACTGACGCTGTTCTTCAAAGGTTATCCTCTGGCCTTTGTAGAGGAACCGCCCGGCAAATATACGATCAGTGCCAGTGGTACCGATATCTGGGATATATCCGACGAGTTCCGTTATGCTTATAAGATGCTCTCGGGCGATGGCTCTATCAGCGCTTGTGTAGTAAGCATAGACAATACAGATCTCTGGGCAAAGGCTGGCGTGATGATCCGTGAGACGCTGGAGCCTTTCAGCGTGCACGGCCTTATGTGCGTTACGCCGGAGAATCGTAGAGCATTCCAGAACCGAACGGTTATTGCTAGTGATTCTTACTCATCGAATAGCGACGCAGAAGCCATTGCTCTTCCCTTATGGGTGCGTCTGGTACGTCAGGGCAACCTTATCACCGGTTATTACTCCGAAGACGGTATCAACTGGATCCAGCAGCCGGATGATGAGAGCACCGGCGATGGTACCTCTCCCAATCCGCAGACCATTGTAATGCAGCAGAACATTTATATTGGCCTGGCGCTTTGCAGCCACAATGCTAATGCGGTATGCACTGCTGTTTTCTCTGACGTAACGACTACCGGCAACGTAACCGATGATGATTGGCAGGTAGAAGCCATTGGAGTAGAAATGCCCACCAACGATCCTGCGCCGTTGTATATAGCTGTTCAAAATGGTGGTACGGAAAAGGTTATCGAGCATCCGGACAATCCAAATGTGGTGCTGGCAAATGATTGGCAACAGTGGGATATTCTGCTTAGTGTTTTCAGCGATGCCGGAGTGGATTTGACTTCGGTCAAGAAGTTGAGCATTGGCGTTGGAGATCAGGCTGCTCCATTGAATGGCACAGGTATGTTATATATTGATGACGTTTGGTTGTATTCGCCATTGCAAACGGAGCCTGATCCGAATGCTACTACCGAAGAGTAACTGCATGGTCGACTTGGCGGTATTGATAGCCGCATTGCTCTAAAAGCAGTTGTGGCTGTAGCCGGGAGTGGTTGCAGGTTGAGTAGTTGTTCAGGCTTAGCATAGATTCGGGGCCTGTATTGATACACAATATAGGCCCCATTTCTTTAAATAATTGCTGGTGCTACATAAGGCAGAAACCTGTCCAAAAGTTGTTAGTGTGTTTGTTTGACGTGGGCAGGAATGTCAAATATAATGCCCAGAAGGTTCTACATCGGCACAGCTTTTATGGAGTATTGTTGTAATAGGATGAAGTATCTGTATACGAGTATTCACGGAAACTTGAGGGTGGGCTTTTGTTGAGGTAGCTCAATATGTTGACAAATGCAACTTATGCTGATGTTTTAAGGCCTTCTAACAAGTCATACTCTGCGTACTATGACTTTGTCCTGATTGTCGCAGGGACGTTGCTAATCACTTTATGTGCGCGGATTGCTATTGTATTGCCTTTCAGCCCGGTGCCAGTTACTGGACAGACATTTGCTGTTTTAATCACAGGGGCTTTACTTGGAGCCCGGCGAGGTTGTCTTTCTGTACTGTTGTACATAATGCAAGGAGTGCTGGGACTGCCGGTGTTCTCGATGGGTAGGGCAGGATTCGTAATTCTATTAGGACCCACGGGAGGATACTTGGTTGGCTTTATTGCTGCTGCCTATGTTGTGGGACTGCTGGCTGAAAAGGGATGGGACCGATGGGTAGTTACTGCAGTTCTTGCGATGGTAATTGGTAGTATCGTCATGTATGCTTTTGGTCTGCTTTGGCTGTCTAATTTTGCAGGTTCGATTAAAGCTGCGCTGGCATTGGGTCTGTATCCATTCATCCCAGGCGATCTTTTTAAGATAGTATTAGCTGCTGCACTTCTGCCGTCAGGCTGGAAGTTGCTCGAATATCGTGGGCTTATAAAACGATATTAGGCAACATTGATGTGCTCGTAAGACCCGTCATTAGGTAAATAAATTTTTTGGGGAATAGTGTAACGGTAGCACGACTGACTCTGGATCAGTTAGTTCAGGTTCGAATCCTGGTTCCCCAGTGGTTCGACGCGTTCGCAACATTAGTAGATTTGAACAAGTCGAGAGATTGAAAACCTATCAAAGTGTTTCAGCTACAGATTCAAACTTAACACAAATTTTAAGGGGGCTTTGAAATGGGAAAAATAATACGAAAACCAGGAAGATCTGTGCCTAATAGTGAACCGCAGGAGTATGTCCGATACTGCCCGAATTGCCGCGGGGATCTTTGTGTGCCTAAACCCGAAAAACCACACCGCTATCAATGTGGTGTTTGTGAACGGGAATTTGAGATCAATGATTTATACGTTGAATATGCCATCCAGTAAGCTGAACCAGTAGAAACTTGCTCAGGCGGACAGAGCCAATCTGTGTCATCGTGTTTTGTCGTTGGGATTATTTCCGCCGTGTAAGCCGAATTGCATTGCCAGAACGTCAGGGAAAAACGTAAAATCCTGCTTATATCATCAAAGGCGAGAAGGTTTGCCTGAACCGCTTAATAAATAATTGAGCTGATGACCTCTACTCGTTGCGGGTAAAGGTTTTTTTGTTTGGAGAACGTCTATGACGAAATTATTGCTGATAGCACTTGGCGGAGGCGTCGGCTCAGTTCCAATAGTCTTGGAAAAAGCAGAAATGAGGAACAAAGACCTGATCCTCATGGGAACATGCAAGAACTGCGGAAAGAAAATTTGCCGGGTCGTTGAGCCAGAAAAAGAATAAGAAAAAATACAGCGAACCAATGAGTGGAGCTAAATTTTGCCAAGGTGGCAAGTATGTGTTTAGCAAATGGATTAAACCATCGCCAAAACTTATGGTTTTGACGATGCCACCCAATGACAAAGAATGTGTGGCAGCATTAAGCGCAGCGGCTCGACTGAGATCGCCGAAGTCTTGGGGATGAACGTTTAGTCGCTGGAACGCTCGGCGGCGATGCTTCTATTCGTGCCTTAAGGCCACGATGGGATCCACCTTGGCGGCGTGCATCGCAGGATACAATCCAAAGATTATGCCAATAGTCATGCTAATGAATAGTGGCAGTAGAACGCCTGCCAATGTCATGACCGTCGTCATACCGGAGAAGTACGTTACAAGCAATGGTATCAAAGCCCCCATACCTAATCCTATGATGCCCCCTGCGGTGGACAGAACTACCGTCTCGATAAGGAACTGAAAGATAATTTGTCTTCTCTTGGCACCAATAGCACGGCGGATTCCTATCTCGCGGGTGCGTTCCGTCACCGAGGCGAGCATGATATTCATTATCCCGATCCCTCCAACCAGCAAACTGATGCCCGCAATTGACCCAAGCACTATGTTGAACCTTCGCTTAGTGGCTTCAGCCTGTTTCAGCAGAGCAAGCGGCACACTTACGACATAGTCTTTCTTTTTGTGAAATCGTTCCAGCATTTTCTCAATGCCCCCTGCTGTAGCCTCAACGTGCTGGACGTTATCCACCTGTACAATGATCTGGTGCAGTTCCACCTTCTCCCGTTCAAATGAACCTGATGTCCTTTTCGTAAATATATCGCCGAAGTATACGCGCGCAACCTCGATGGGAATGTACGCATCTATTTCCTGATCTGGTATTTGGATATTCCCCGCCTGACCGCTTTCGCTCTTAACGATACCGACGATCTCGAACTCGTCGCCACCGATGCGAATGGTCTGGCCTATTGTGCTCTCGGTGGCCAGGATTTTTCGAGCGCCGAATTCGGTCAGAACCGCCACGGGTGCTTTTTTGGCTTGATCGGACGGCAGAAGCACTCGACCGGCAATAACCGCCCGAGGCACAAGCTGGAACCATTCGGGCGTCGTCCCGACAACCCGAAGTTCCATTGCTCGCTCGCGCAGACGTGAGTCCTTGCGCATCAACTTTACCGGCGCCGTCTGTTTAATGTTGCCGAAACTCTCTGCGACCCTGGCTTGGTCCTCATAGGTTAATCCGTAGATGCTCATGTGAGAATGCTCAGTGCTGGCTTGTTCTTCTTCCGCGGACTTGACCGCCGAGATAATGATGTTATTGCTGCCGAGCTTGCGGATCTGCTCAAGGGCCTCTTTGCTGGCGCCTTCACCAACAGAGAGCATGGCCACGACGCTTCCAACACCAAAGACGACGCCCAACATAGTCAGAGACGAACGGAGTTTGTGAAGAAGTAAATTCTCGATACCCAACAGTATATTTCTTGCAATCCTATTGTGCCTCATCGGAACCCTCGTCTATGTTGTCAATAATTCCGTCTCTCATGTGCAGTTTACTCCTTGCGTATGCCGCAAGGTTCGGTTCGTGGGTGACCATGATTATAGTCTTGCCCTGTTTATTCAGTTTGTTGAGCAGTTTCAGTATTTGCTCTCCCGTTGCGGTATCCAGATTACCTGTGGGTTCATCCGCAAAAATGATCTGCGGGTCATTGGCTAATGCTCTGGCAATGGCAACCCTCTGCAGCTCGCCGCCGGACAGCTCCGCCGGTCGATGATGCAGCCTGTCCGCGAGCCCTACTTCCTCGGCAAGCTCCTTAGCACGTTGGGCACTCCGCGCCGAATCCCATCCCAGGTAATAGAGCGGCAGCTCTATGTTGCGTTGAACCGTTAGCTGAAGTATCAGGTTGAAACTCTGGAATATGAACCCAAGGTGCCTGAGTCGAAGCTCGCTGAGCGAATCATCATCAAGATTACTGACATCCCTATCTTCGAGGAAGTATCGGCCCGAGGTTAACCGATCCAAGCAACCGAGGATGTTCATCATGGTGCTTTTGCCTGAGCCGCTGGGTCCCATGATGGCCCAGAAGCTGCCCTTTTTGAAAGAGATGGTCACTCCAGCAAGTGCCCGCACTTGTTGGGTTCCCATCTGATATATCTTTTGCGCATTCTCCAGCCGGACGATTTCGGAGTTCGTTTCGTTGGGTGACTGTTCTATCATCTACTGACTCTCTTTTGCGCCTTGCTCTCGCTGTCTTCGCCCTTCTCCCCCAGGCCCGCCTTGGGACCTCTCCCGCATTTTCTTTCGTTCTTCGGGCGACATATTCTCGAATCTTTGTTTCATCCTTTCCATCTCTTTCTGTCGTTCTTCGGGTGACATGTTTTGGAATCGCTGCCGCATCCTTTCCCTCTGGTCCGAAGACTCGCCCGGAGGTGATGCTTCTCTGCCTGGCTGCCCTTGCTGGAGAAGCTGTCGGCTTGCTGAATCATCCGGACCGGCGCTGGCGTCTGTCTTTGTTCCATTGGCTTGTTCAAGCCTCTGGTTTATCCCTTGCCTCAAGGTGTCGGAGACATCGCTGGAATCAAGCGAGCTGATGCCGGCCATTTGTGAACCTGGCTCAATGGTCGCGGCTTTTAGCGGAGGTGTCAGCAAAACGACTTCCCCCTCGGCAAGACCGCTGATGATTTTAACCATTCTGTTATTATCCAGGCCAATCTCGACCTTCCGCTCCTCGATAGATCCGTCTTTGACAATGTAGAGAGCAGGTTTTCCTCCAACCCGCAAGACCGTCTGAACCGGTACATACACCACATCCTCATATTGCTGGACAATGATCTCCACCTTGCAGCTCATGCCGGTTCGCAGCGATGGGTCATTACCCTCCAAATATACGTCTGAGTTGTAGACCTTAAGATCCGGATTCATCCACATACTCTGTGGGTCGGGCAATGGAGCAATGCGCTCGACTGAGCCGAGGAACTTTTTCCCCGGCAATGCGTCTACGGTAATGATGGTAGGAAGTCCCACTCGAACCTTTTCGAGGCTCGCCTCATGAATGTCCACCTCAGCCATCGACGATGTGGCGGTTGGAAGGTATATCAGCTCTTGGCGTTCGAAAACTTCAACCCCCTCATCCAACGGCGTTCGATTGTCGCGCCAGCCCCCTCGTCGGGCACTGGAGGCATAGATTACCATTCCGTCCGCCGGGGCGTATATCTTGGCTTTGTAGATTTGATCCTCGAGCTTAGCAAGCTTGTCTTTCTGGCGGTTGAATTCGGCCTCTTTTGCCTTGAGGTCCGCCGTCGCTTGAATCACGTTGGCGCTGGATTTGCGCTCCGTACGTTCCAAAGCCATCTCGGCTTGTCTGACGTCGCTTTCAAGCTGCGCTATATTTCGGCCATAAGTAAACTTCTGTAGGAGATCAAGGTCGTTCTTTGACAACTCAAGGTCAACTTCTCTACGCTTTTTTCCGAGCCTATCGCCTTCCAATTCGGTCTGAGCGATATACTTTTCCTCATATAGCTTTTGGGACCATTCCAGGGTTTCCTGGGCCCGCGTAAGCTCTTCTTGCCCCAGTGTTATCCTATTCTGCGCAGCCGCCAATTCGTTTGGGTATTCTCCTTCTTTATACTGCTTCAGGTCCTCTCGGGCGAATTCGAGTGTGAGCTTGGCTACGTCAATGTCGCTTTCAGCCTGGTTCTTTACCACCGCGAGGTTTTCTTGGGCATTGATATAAGAGGCCTCGACATTTTGCACCCGAATTTGCTGGTCAGTTTTATTGTCTTCGAGGCTGCTGGCATCCAGTTCAACCAGGAGGTCTCCCTTCTTAACGCGGGTACCCTCAGGAATGAGCGTGATGATAGACGTTCTTCCCTCGACTTCGTTCTTGATGATAATCTGTTCTCTGGCCTTTATGGTGCCGGATTCCAGCACGCTGATAGTCAAAGGACCCCTCTTGGCTACAAATGTGGCCATATTGCTCGTGGGATTTTCACTTCCTCGGACTACCTTTAACCATACCACAACAAGGCCGATTGCCACGATGAGGATGACGGCGCCAATGAGTCTGAAAGATTTTCTACCGTTACCATTGATCTTGTTATTGTTTTTAGCTGTCATAATTTATTTCCTCTGGTGAAAATTCTTCCCATAATCCCTGTTCGTTCACCTTGAGCAGTCCGAGATCGCGTTGCAGCTCGAGTTCCGCTATACGATAACTTACGACCGCTGCGGTCAAAGAGTTCTGTGCCGATAGCAGTGCGTCCTGTGCCTCCAGTAAATCGCGGATTTGTATCCTTCCGGCCTCAAGAAACAAGCTGCTGCTTTTTACGCGTTTTTGGGCAACAACGACGGACTGCGCCTGGATATTCAGACTTTCCCGAGACTCCAGCAGTGTCCTTAATTCACTACGAACGGACTGCTTGATTTGGTCTTCAAGCGTCTGGACATTTCTTGTGGCCCGCTCCAGATATATAAGGCTGTTGCGATACTCATTTCGTTCCCTGGTTCTTTCGATCGGCAAATCAAGCGAGAGCAGGGCGGAATATTGGCCTCCGTCGAAGTTCAGGTTGCCGTTGCCATCGTCGGCCGAAAAGCGAGCCGACCCGCCCAACGTCAACCCCGTTCTTAGAGCATCTGCCTTGACCACAACCTGTCTCTGCGCGTCATAAATCTCGCCGTTCGCAACCTGCAAATCCAACCGGTTCTCAAGAGCCAACTTCACCGCCACAGACTCATCGATCTCATACGGTCCAGCATCTTCATCTGACGGGGGCTCTAATTCGATGGGTGCATCAGCCGAGGGTATTTGTCTTGTTGTTTCGGTCTTGACTTCGTTCGCAACATCCTCAACGGTCTTAGCCGCGGGAGCCGCTAACTGCTCCAGGTCGGTCCGGTCAAGCTCTATACGGGCATCCGTTGGAAGGCCGATCGTAGTCTTGAATGAGTCAAGACGGTTCTTAAGCTGTTCCTGTGCGGATATCCATCGATCACGGGCGCGCAACTCGCTTTGAACAGCCTGGTCCACCTGGATTTCAGACAGTCGGCCAGCATCGGCAAGACGACGAGACCGCCGGGCCGAGGAAATCAGACTGCGGTAGTTCTCCTCGGCATTTCTCACCTCGTCCATCTGGCGCAGGACTGAGAGGTATTCGCGAGCGATGCTGACCGCAAAGGTACGCTTGAAGCGTTCGAAATCCAATATCTCGTAGACCACGTTTCGCTCGGCCTGCGTCAGGGGCTCAGTCACGATATGTCGGCCGGCGCCTCTTAACAAGGGAATCGATACCGTAGCGTCTGCTGACAGACCCGAAGAGGATGCGCCACCCTGGGTCAATAGATTAACCAAGTCGATAGCCAGCATCGTGCTAAGGTCGATTCCGTTCTTCAGAGTCCGGCTAAGTTCCATCGTCCCACTGGTTTCGAGATTAGTAACCGTGCTGTCTCCGGTGGTGTCCGTGCTTAGTTGGCTTGTTGCCTGTGCGCCATAGATATTTCGGAAATTGTTACGCACAAGATCAAGAGATAATGCCGCCCCAAAGACATCCTCTTTGCGAGATTGATATTCAGGACTATTTAGTGCGCCCACTTGTAGTGCTTGTATCAATGATAACTTGACCGGCTTATTGGGCTCGATGATAAAGGCGTCCTGGGAACTGCCGGAAGGCTCTGACCATGGGTAATTGAACTCAGGCCAGTGTTTGATGGGTTTGAGTTTGTCTGTGCCCAGCGAGGCATCCGACGAGTACATGAGATTCTGTTCAACTAAAAGTCGACGACGAAGGATATCGCTGGGACGCTCGATGTTAATCTCTTCGGTCTTACCAAGCGCATCCTCTTGTTTTTCACGGATTATGTCAAAGCCTACCTTATCTGCCTCGGTTCGGTAATCCGATGGGGACTTACACCCTGATATTGTTAGAAATGTCGCTAAAACCGCAGCCATCACAAGGCAGGTTGAGTATTTCAGTTTTTCTCCGGATATTACCATATTAAATAATACTTTAAAATTGTACGCAATTATCCCGTTTCTCCCGGGGGAGCCTCGGCGAGACCTAATGTGCATCCTTAATTTATAATGTGAGCGCAGGGGCACTTCGGTTACATAAGACGCTGGAAATTCTCAATTTATTTCCATTTTGTTCCACTTTTTGGAGTGCTGAAGGCAAATCTGTCGCAACAGACCCTATGAGCAATCAGCAGAGCGTTGCCGGCTCAGTATGGCTTGGGTTCCCGCTGAGGCCTTTCATTCTCCCGGTTTCCGTGGGGTTTTCGTTCCAGCCTTGCAGCTAAGCCCAGCCCCTGCCAGGGTTACACCCATTTTACTCAAATTTTCCCGATAGTGTTCATTTTTAGTCACTTAATTGCCAGCTTTTTGAATTCGTATATCGTGAAGCGTATCTCGTATATCGCTAACCGCTTCACGCTTAACGCTTAACGCTTAACGCTTAAGCAGGGCCTGTAACTGGCAGATTTCTGTAAGTGAGTCCAGCGAAGAAATCCTTGGAGCACGTGCTCTGCCAAACAAATGGCGGCAGAATACATGTAGGTTCACCGATGAAGTCAATATCGGGTAAACACAAGGTCTAAAGTTCATGTGGTTGGTATTTGTTGCTTATGTTTACAATTCGAACGTTGAAAGGTCTCAGGGGCCGGGGTTCAGGTATCAGCAGACTTGGTGAAGTATTCTCTGGTCCCCGATCCCTGACCCCCGAATCGATCTTACCGTGTACTGGCCGGATTCCTTGCAGTGCATTCGGAACACATCGACAAATCCCCAGTTCAGAATATTATTGAGAGCTTTGTGAACTTTAAAATTCGTATCTCGTATCTCGTATATCGTATCTCGTTGAAGATACGCTTCACGCTTCACGCTTCACGGAATGCAGGTGGCCGTGCAAAGTCTCCGGATCATACACATCGATCGGTAGCGGTGCTATGTTGACATCTCGTATCTCGTATCTCGTATCTCGTTGAAGATACGCTTCACGCTTCACGCTTCACGGTCAAGGATGTTTTGGCTATTTGCTCTATAATGTCGGACTCCTGCGGTAAGACTGTTTTGTCGCCTTGAATCTTGTCGACTGTAGTGTAGCTTTCGATGACCGATAGCAAGCTCAATAGAAAACTGAGCGTACTTTCTGCTCCCTGATTGGCGTTGACGCCTCCAGAACCCAGGCCGTCACTACAACCTTTAGTTCTGAAGTCGTAAAGCGGGATGTGCAAGTCGTTTGCGCCGAGGAACCAATCAAAGGCCTTTCTTTGCAGCGCCAAGAACCTGTCATTTTGAGTGGCATCATAAGCTGCTCTGAGCATCATAACTGTGCTGGCGGCTTCGATGGGTTGTTGGTCGAATGTAGCTCTTGACCCTCCTCGTTCGTACCATCCATTGCAGCCGACAAAGCTAAAGTGCTCGCCGTTAAATGTATTCGACAAAAGGAACTCACACGATTCTTTAGCCACCTCAAGGTATTTCTCATTTTCGAGAGTCAAGCTCGCATCGAAAAGAGCGCGTGGCAAAACTGCGTTTTCATACGTGAGTTCATCTTCGAACCAGTGCCAGTCCGGATGTTTGTTCTCTTCATACTGCTGTATAAGGCCTACCGCTGCCAATTCCAGTTGTCGCCTGATATCACTTGCCCCGGCGAACTGCTTGAGGTAGTCGCACATGCCGAGTACGCAATAGGCCATACCTCTTGGGAACTGCTTCTGCACATGTCCCACCGACTTGTCAAAGCAGTCCTTGGCTATTGATATGTAGGAAGGTGAAGGTGGTGTTGCCATGACCGTTCCGAACGCCCACAATACCCTGCCAAAAGCGTCATTTATAGGTTCTCCTTCACACCAGGTTCTGTCAAAATTCATGAAGTTTCTAATTAATCCATTGCTATCTTGTGCATAGATGATGAAGGACAGAAACCTGTCCAGGAGTTCGAGGGCTTGTGGCTCGGAGTACTGTGCATGGTACTTAACCATTGCAAGTACAGCCCTGGCATTATCATCGGTGCAGTATCCATGTTCACGATTTGGTATTGTGAATTTGGCGTGCTGGAACAGGCCGGTATCATCGGTCAATTTCTTTAAGTGATCCAAAGATGGCTCAGGCACTTCTATATTTGATATTGTCTCTGCTGCTGACAGCGTAGGTTTGACAGGAATACGAACAGGCTCTCGCGTTACGCTGAACAATTTCCAATAGGCCTGTCCGATTTTTGCCCATGTTCGGCTTCTGCCGTAGTCGTAGGCCCGTCCGCGCAAGGAGTAAAACAGTGCGTCGTCATTTAGAATCTTCACTATTTCCTCTGCGATTTTTTCCGAGCCTCCGAACGGTACTAATATACCTCGACCATCCGCGAGCAATTCCATAGCTGCCCAATAAGGTGTGGAGACAACAGCCTTACCGCTACCAACAGCAAATGATAATGTACCGCTGGTAAGTTGTTCCTCATTTCTATAAGGTGTTACATAAATATCCGCTGCACATAGAAAATTATGCAGTTCCTCATCGGCAACGAATCTGTTGTAGAAAATTACATGATCCTGCAAGCCCAGCTCCTTTACCATATTCTGCAGGCTGAATCTATATGATTCGCCCTCATCTTTGAGCACAAATGGGTGTGTCATGCCGAGTACTATGTATATGATAGAGGGATTAGCCTTGACTATTCTCGGCATTGCTTTGAGCATTATCTCAATGCCCTTGTTCTTATTAAGCAGACCGAACGTTAAGATTGTCTTTCTGCCCTGCAGTTTGAACTTATGCTTGTAGTAATTGCTATCAACAAAGGTCAAATCCGGAATACCGTGAGGAATAAGCTCTACTTTTTGGCCAGAGACATTATAAATATTGCGCAGCATACCGACACCGCGTTCGTTCATTGTCACGACCTTATCCGAGTTTTTGCAGACGTCCACCAGCGACTTACGATAAGCTGGACTTGGCTTATTAAGAACGGTATGCAGAGTTGTTATGACAGGCGCCTTCAGTCTTTTCAGTAGCAAATTCAAATACGAACCGGCGTCACCGCCGAAAAGCCCGAACTCATGCTGGACGCAGACCAGATCAATATGGCTGAAGTTGATGTAGTCGGCGGCGCAGATGTAGTCGCTTTTAACGTTCTGCCGGATTTCGAACTTGACCGGATCAGTGTATTTGTGACCCTCTGACCGCATTGTCACGACCAGCGGCTCAAACTCACCTTTGGCTGCCAATGAAGTGCTATTAATTAAATCTGAGGTGAAGGTTGCGATTCCGCATTTTCTTGGCGGGAAAGAGGAAATGAACACGACTTTTTTCGGGCGATTTTTCGCCATAGGAGCTCCAATCGAAAGTGACGAAGTAGGTATTATCTATAATAGGTAGATTCATCGAATCTGTCAAGCAATTAGGCCCTTGAGCCGATATTTATGTTTGTATCCTGGCGGAATTCAACGCTCTACGGTGTGAAATGTGGCTATTTGGGGGGTGTCTTAAGTATTTTGGCTCATTTTTTTGTATTTTTTAGCACAAGGACATTGACAATTTCGTAAGATAATACACTAATATAGTAGGAATAGTAGGAGTTTATTATGAAGCTTTCGACAAGAACCAGATATGGTATACGAGCAATAATTGAGCTGGCTCAACATACGGGCAAACGGCCTCTCCAGCTTCATACTATTGCCGAGCGTCAAGACATATCTGTCAAATATCTTGAGCAGTTGATGACTGTACTCAGGGCCGCTGGATTTGTAAGGAGCATCAGAGGTTCAAGGGGAGGCTATCTTCTTGCTAAACCCGCAGACCAGATTACGGTTATCGAACTTTTCAAGTGTCTTGAAGGACCCGTAACGACGTCTGAGTGCATCGAGGACCCGGACTATTGTGAACGCGCCGCCGATTGCGCAGCCAGGGACTTGTGGATACGGGTTGAAAACGCAATTGAAGATGTCCTCAAGTCCATTACCTTGAAAGACCTGGTCGAGAAGACTGAGCACCACGAAGCCTTGGGGTACCAGATATAGAATTCAGAGGGAGTAGTTATGAGTGCGGTATTCGAAGATATCACGGCAGCAGTAGGTTATACACCTTTGGTGCAAATCAATAAGCTCGGCTCTAGCCAGGTTACGATTCTGGCCAAGCTCGAGTCGTACAATCCCTGTGGCAGTATTAAAGACAGAATTGCAAAGTCGATGATAGAAGCCGCAGAAAAGCAGGGACACCTGAAGCCGGGCGCTGTTATAATTGAGCCGACCAGCGGAAATACCGGGATCGGACTTGCCTGTGTTTGTGCTGCCAAAGGGTATCGTTTGATATTGGCTATGCCGGAATCGATGAGCATTGAAAGAAGAAAGTTGCTGAAGCTCTTTGGCGCGGAAATCGTTCTCACACCTGCTGACCGTGGCATGGCCGACGCCGTCGAAAAGGCAGAACAGCTTGTAGCCGAGAATCCTGATTCCTTTATGCCGCAACAGTTTAACAACCCTGCAAATCCACAGATTCATAGGGAAACCACAGCTAAAGAGATATGGATAGACAGCGATGGTAAGGTTGATATATTTGTAGCTGGCGTCGGTACTGGTGGGACTTTGACGGGATGCGGCGAAGTCTTAAAGCAACGTAATGAGAATCTTAAGGTAGTAGCAGTGGAGCCTAAAGATTCGCCGGTACTTTCCGGGGGTGAGCCGGGCCCACATAAAATACAAGGTATAGGAGCAGGATTTGTCCCGCAAGTGTTGAATGTTGAGATAATTGATGAGATCTTAAAGGTTTCTAATGAAGACGCTATGGAAACAGCTCGACAATTGGCAGCCAAGGAGGGTATCTTGGCGGGCGTAAGTTCGGGCGCTGCGGTCTGGGCTGCGATTCAAGTTTCACAACGCCCCGAAAATCAGGGTAAAAATATAGTTGTTATTCTCCCAGACACGGGTGAAAGGTATGTTTCCACTGAGTTGTTTGATTAGTTTTGGACTTTATCATCGCCGGAGCATCACAGAATGAAAAGGAAGAAGCTTACAGATAAAGACATTCAAGGTTTGGTGATCCGACTTGCACAGACATATAGAGATGATTCAGGCATAAATTTTATCGACGCCTCAAATCTGCCGGTACGAAGCAAATTTTTGGAGATTCTCGATTTGCTCTTTGAGGTGCTCTTTCCAGGATATACGGGTAAAAGAACTATCACCAAAGCGAATATAGATTTTATTATGGGTGATATTCTCTGGCAGATAAATACCGAGCTTTCCGAGCAAATGGAGCGGGCCTACCAATACCAGTGTAGGGTACGTAAATGTGATGACTGTGATTGCCGAATCATGGCGGAAAACGTTGCGCAGCATTTGTTGACTCAACTGCCGAAAATTAGAGAGCTTCTCAAAGGTGATGTGGGCGCTGCTTTCGATGGTGATCCTGCGGCGAAGTCTTATGAAGAGATCGTAATAAGCTATCCGTGTATTATTGCAATTGCAACTTATCGCGTTGCTCATGAATTGTACGTCAAGCAGGTACCTCTGATTCCGAGGATTATGACTGAATGTGCGCATGCGAGAACCGGTATCGACATACATCCGGGAGCGAAAATAGGTAAAAACTTCTTTATCGACCACGGCACCGGCGTTGTTATTGGTGAGACGACAATAATTGGAAACAGTGTCAAAATTTATCAAGGCGCTACGCTGGGCGCTTTGAGTTTTCGCAAGGACGAAAGAGGAAGGGTAATAAAGGGAGGCAAAAGACATCCGACGATAGAAGATAATGTGACTATTTACGCTGAAGCGACAATACTGGGCGATGTTGTCATCGGCAAGGGTGCTGTGATTGGCGGTAACGTCTGGATAAAAGAATCGGTTCCGCCTGGGGTCACCGTTACTACCGCTAATCCCGATCTTGTCTACACAAAGCGTGGAAAACGCAAACCGTGAGATATTTTAAGCAAGGACAACAAAAGAGATATCATGCGGATTTTATATGAAGTGTATATTGTTTAAGGTTTATTGGTCGGAATGAACTCTATAATTGTAATGTTTAGACCCCTGGTTCTACCAGGGGGTTCCTAACTGCCCGATCAATCAAGTTAAGTGGATGAATTAACTGTAATCGATATAAAATGGAAAGCAAGATTCTCCAGAGAATAAAGCAGCTCAAAGATAGCAGCAGGGCGGTAATCCTTGCGCACAATTATCAGCCTGGCGAGATTCAGGATTTGGCTGATTTCTGTGGCGATTCTTTGGGAATGAGCGTGAAGGCAGCCGAAACCGAAGCAGAAGTCATTGTGTTCTGTGGCGTAAGATTTATGGCTGAGACCGCTGCCATTCTCTCGCCTCAAAAGACTGTGCTTTTACCTGACAGGTTTGCTGGTTGTCCCTTAGCTGATATGATAACCGCAGAGCAATTGCGTCAGCTAAAGAAAAAACATTCCGATGCGCTTGTGGTCTGCTATGTAAACAGTCCGGCAGAGGTTAAAGCAGAAAGTGACTATTGTTGTACCAGCGCCAATGCAGTCGAGCTGGTCAGGACTCTGCCCAAGGGCAAGCCCATTATTTTCATCCCGGATCAGCATCTTGGCCGATTCGTTGCAGAACAGACCAAAAGGGAACTGATATTGTGGCCGGGCTATTGCGCAACTCATGTTGTTATTACTGAAGATGACATAAAAGCTGCCAAATCAAAGTACCCGGATGCTGTTGTGATGGCGCATTCGGAGTGTACCGAGCCAGTCAAGGGACTTTCAGACCAGATTCTCAGTACCGGCCAAATGCTCAAGTTCGTTAACAGTAGCACAGCAAAACACTTCATCGTAGCTACTGAAATAGGGATTATTCATGCGTTGAAAAAGCAGAATCCAAATGCTGAGTTTATCCCGGCCAGCAACAAGGCAATCTGTCCGGATATGAAACGTATTACAGTGGATAAGATCATTGCTTCATTGCAGGAAATGCAATATAAGGTTACGGTACCCGAGGACATAACGGCAAGAGCAAAAAGGGCACTTGATAGGATGGTGGAGGTCTTACCTAAATAGAAAGCTGGATTTTACTATGGCCAAGGACAATAAATACCATTTGGATACACTAGCGTTGCACGCAGGCCATGAAGTTGACGCCGACACTCTAAGCCGAGCGGTGCCGATTTACCAGACGACCAGCTTTTTGTTCCGTGACACGGGTCACGCAGCCAGACTATTTGCGTTACAGGAGTTCGGCAATATTTATACACGTCTTATGAATCCTACAACCGACGTGCTGGAGAAAAGACTGGCTGCGCTGGAAGGAGGGGTAGGGGGCTTGGCACTGAGCTCCGGCCAATCAGCTATCTATGTTAGCATTTTTAATATCTGCGGCGCTGGCGGCCATTTTGTTTCTTCGAGCTCTCTTTATGGGGGCACTGTAACGCTCTTTAGCCAGACCTTTGCAAAGTTTGGCATTGAGGTGACATTTGTTGATCCGCGCGATCCAGAAAACTTTGAAAGGGCGATCAAAGACAACACGCGTTTGCTCTATATAGAGACAATCGGCAATCCGAAGAACGACATTCTGCAATATGAGAAAATCGCTGAGATTGCTCATGGGCACGGAATGCCGGTCATTTGCGACAATACTGTTGCCACGCCCATATTGTTCAGGCCCATCGATTATGGTATTGATATTGTAGTCCATAGCTGTACCAAGTTTATCGGCGGGCATGGCACGAGCATTGGTGGGGCTATTATTGATTCGGGCAAGTTCGATTGGACAAACGGCAAATATCCGGAGCTGACCGAGCCGGATCCGAGCTATCACGGCGTCAAATACGCAGAGCAGTTTGGCGAACTTGCCTACATCGTCAAAGCCAGAGTACAACTCTTGCGGGATATGGGTAGTTGTATGTCGCCTTTTAATGCGTTTTTATTTTTGCAGGGACTGGAAACGCTGCACCTGCGTATGCCCAGGCACAGCGAGAACGCGCTGAAGTTAGCGAAGTGGCTCGAAGAACAGCCCCAGGTTAGCTGGGTAAATTATCCAGGCCTACAATCGCATCCTGATTATGCTCTTGCAAAGAAATATCTACCGAAAGGCCAAGGCGCTATTTTAGGCTTCGGAATAAAAGGCGGTAGAGAGGCTGGCATCAAATTTATAAACAGCGTCAAGCTCGCCAGTCACCTTGCTAATATTGGCGACAGCAAAACTCTCGTTATTCACCCGGCAAGTACAACGCACCAGCAGCTAAGCAGCCAAGAACAGCTTGCAGCCGGCGTAACAGAGGATTACATCCGTGTTTCTGTCGGAACGGAACATATTGATGATATAATTGCTGACTTTGAACAAGCCTTGGGAAAGAGTGTTGAGTTATGAGTCGTAGGGTGGGGCTTTCATCCTTCGCAGTAGCTCTGCTACGGAGAATGGATGCCCCACCATGATTTAATCGGTGGGCTAAAGCTTGCCCGCCTTTGGCGGTGCCCACCCTACAAAGCTAGCAAAGATAATGCAAAGCATGTGTCGGCGTAAGACTCAAGACTCAAAACTAGGGACTTAAAACTAACAATGTGGGATTACACAGACAAGCTGAAAGATCATTTTTTCAACCCACGAAATGTCGGTGAAATTAAAAATCCCGACGGCGTGGGAGAAGTAGGTTCTCTCGCCTGTGGCGACGCTTTAAAGCTTACCTTTGAACTGGATGAGAATGGAAGAATCAAGGATGCGAAGTTTAAGACCTTTGGCTGTGCAAGTGCGATAGCAACATCGTCGGTCTTAACCGAAATGATAAAAGGTAAAATGCTGGACGAAGCTGCAAAAATAACAAACAAGGATATCGCGGACTATCTGGGCGGCCTGCCTGAACAAAAGATGCACTGCTCGGTCATGGGCAGAGAAGCCTTGGAAGCGGCTGTTGAAAACTATCGCACAGGCGGTAAGAAAAAACATGAACTCGAAGGCAATATTGTGTGCACCTGTTTTGGTGTCACCGACAAAGAAATCGAGCGAGTCATACGTGAGAATAACTTGACTACTGTTGAAGAAGTCACAAACTACTGCAAAGCTGGTGGTGGCTGCGGCGGATGTAAAGGCGAAATCGAGAAGATCATAGAAACAATACAGGGCGACAGAGTAAAGCAGCCGATACATCCATCACCTCGAAAATCGACGAAGCTTACGAATATCCAGAAGATACAGCTAATCCAGCAGACAATAAATGAGCAGATAAGACCTGCCTTACGAGCCGATGGCGGCAATATTGAATTGATCGATGTCGATGGCAACAAGGTCATTGTCGCTTTTAGAGGAATGTGTGCTCAGTGTCAACTTGCCGAATTTACATTGAAAGATGTAGTTGAAGCTAAGCTGAGGGAGTTTGTCTCCCAGGATCTTTACGTCGAGGAGGACAAGGACTCAGCCCAGCAGCCCCATAATCACAGAGGATAGTTAATGAAGACGGTATACTTCGATAACAATGCTACGACGAAGGTAGCTGAAGAAGTGCTGGCAGAGATGGAGCCATACTTCTGTCAGTTTTACGGCAATCCTTCGAGTATGCACACGTTCGGGGGACAGATTGGCACGAAGATTCGTCAGGCACGCGAACAAGTCGCTGAGCTGCTTGGCTGCGACCCGAGCGAGATCGTATTTACCAGCGGGGGTACCGAAAGTGACAATGCTGCAATAAATGGGACACTTGCGGCTGTGCCGAATAAGCGTAAGGTGATTACGACAAGGATCGAGCACCAGGCTGTGCTGGCAGTCTGTCGCGAGCTGGAGAATCATGGTTATGTCGTTGTCGAATTGGCAGTGGACAAAGATGGCCAGCTTGACCTGAATGAGCTACAAGAGAATATCGATGACGATACCGCTTTGGTTACAATCATGTACGCCAACAATGAAACAGGCGTCATTTTTCCGATTGATAAGATTGCTGAGATAGTCACAAGCAGGGGGGTCGTATTCCACATGGACGCTGTCCAGGCGGTCGGCAAGATTCCACTTAATCTCTCAAAATGTCATATCGATTTTCTTAGCCTATCCGGCCACAAGTTGCACGGGCCTAAGGGGGTAGGCGTGCTCTATGTTCGCAAAGGGACTCGCCTATCACCTTTTATGTTAGGCGGTCATCAGGAGGGCGGCCGGCGTGCTGGCACCGAAAATGTCCCTGCCATCATCGGCCTCGGTAAAGCATGTGAATTGGCTGCTAAGAGTATCAAAGAGGAAAATGACAAAATTAAGCAACTGCGTGACAAGCTCGAAGATGCAATCCTAAAGAGGTGCCCAGATGCCCGGCTTAATGGCGACAAACACAATCGCCTGCCGAATACCGCCAACATTAGCTTTGAGTACATTGAAGGCGAAGCGATTCTACTTATGCTGGATAAGTTCGGCATCTGCGCCAGTAGCGGCTCAGCCTGTACATCCGGTTCATTGGAACCTTCTCATGTGTTGCGTGCGATGGGCGTGCCGTTTACCGCCGCCCACGGTTCAATCCGCTTTAGCCTAAGCCGATACAACACAGAAGAGGAAGTTGACTACACCCTTGAGAAACTCCCTTCAATCGTCAACCGCCTCCGCGAGCTCTCACCGTTCGTGGCAAAGTAATCGAACGATTCACGCTCGAATGGAAATTTGGTTCATTACTTGCCGTCACATTGAATTCTATCTTCAGGTATTGTGAGTAAATAATGATTGACGTGTGAGGCCAAAAGCGTTATGATTCTTTTTTATCCGTGGCGGATAGGGCGTTTCTCCGCGTCTATAATAGCTGAGTTAGTTTTAGTCAAAGTGTAAAGAAACACAGTTTGAGGAGTTATATAAGATGAGTCAAAAGAGCAATCGAAGCAGTGTGGCAAGAATCAAAATTGTTATTTTGTATTTGGTGATATTGTTGATAGTTGGAGGGTGCATTTCAGGCAGAACCGATGTGACGTATGGCACTAACGGACCTGCTGTGAGCTCTCGTACTCTCAAAATGGTGAAAATCGGTGAAACAAGCAGGGAGTGGCTGTACGGCACGTTGGGCGATCCGACCAGCGAAAGCAGAACCCCGGATGGAACCGAAATAATGAGATATGAATACAACAAAAAGGTCGACAGCAGCTTTGAGATAAATCCGTTCCTGGATTTGGGCGACAAGAAGGAAGTGCGTACGGTCTACTACTTTGAGCTCAAAGATGGAGTCGTAACGCGCTTCTGGAAGGAAAGATAGCCTGGTGTAGTGTGCGTTGCTTGGAGCGCTGCCGAAGGGTGGCCGGTATAGAAAAGAAAATCAGCATTCACTGATCGGCTAATTTAGCTGGGGAGCTATTATTGGGAAGCCGCCTTGCGGAGTTAAGGTATCCTCAAGAGCACGGGAAGATATCCTGACTGTTGGAGATGTTTGACCAGAAGCAGAAGAATGAATATCCACATGAACCACACGGCATCGCCGGAGCGTCGCACAAATTCAGCGGTTTTAACTTGATAGTGTTCTGGTTCCTTGTATAGAGACAGCTTTGGTATAAAGGCAGGGACCGACTTCACATATTCAAGATAGTCTTGCCCGAATGTTGCCACCAACTTTCCTTCTTCGGCGCGCATGATAAAAGGATAGTAAAGGCAGTAGAACAGGATTATGAGCACCAGCACAAGAACATTCTCGGAGGCCAAACCTATTCCCACGGCACCCATGAGGCTAAAGAGGTACAGAGGATGGCGAACCATTGAGTAAGGTCCCACTGTAACAAGTTCACGTCTTTTATTGCCCGCCAGGTACATCAAAGCCCATAACCTGCCGAGGCTGGCTGCTATGAGAAGAAGTAGCCCAGAGAGTTCGAAAAGCAGACCTATAGTGCTGTCCTGAAGGAAGGAATGGCTTGTGAAAAAAATAAGAAAGAGTATTATCAGGCCGAAGAGTCGTGATATTATTATACGTGATTTGGTGATACTAAAAATCATACAGCTTTCCTTGTGGCTGCGTTAATTATTGCCGGAGGTGGGAATCGAACCCACACCCGGGGTGAACCGGACGGGATTTTGAGTCCCGCGCGTCTGCCAGTTCCGCCACTCCGGCTGAATCAATTGACTATTGGCTAATGACTATCGACTATTGACGGATCATTATTGATTCTTTGGCTCGGATTGTCAAACAACAAAATCGTTCGCTTGATTTGCTTAGCTTATTCTTTGTGGCAGGCTCAAACGCAGCTTGGGCATGGTTCGATCCGGAAAGTTTAATCAAAGCATAAGCGCACATCCTTAAACCAGGCCCACAAGAAACTCTCTACCTGAAAGTAATTCTGATTGCTTTGCTAATGTTGCAGCCGATCGATATAATGCTGCTAAAGCAATTCCACTTGTGAAAGAACTTTGTAGGTAAAAAGAATAACTTTACTCGCATCAAGCGGATCAAAGGAAAGGAGAATATCGAAATGGCAACTGCCACAAGATCAAAAGGCCGTGCACCGAGGAATCGAACTTTGATACTTGATGATCGTAGTCGTGTTCGACTCAGAAAGAAAATAATTACTGAGATACCATCAGTGAAGTTAACGACGCCACTCAAAGGTGTAGCCTTAGGCGATTTCCGCAAGTGGACACAAGTCTTACCACTAGCCCATGTGGATTTGTTGTTTTTAGATCCGCCCTATAATCTCAACAAGTCATTTAATGGAAACCGTTTTTCTCAACGAGCTGTTTCAGATTATGCTGTCTGGCTCGATGAGATTGTGCGGACACTTAAGCCTCTGCTTAAACCTACAGCGACGATATACATATGTGGTGACTGGTTCACCTCAGTTTCAATCCATGAAGTTGCTGCGAAGTATTTCATTGTCCGCAACCGGATCACTTGGGAGAGAGAGAAAGGGCGTGGAGCCGAAATGAATTGGAAGAACTCAAGTGAAGATATATGGTTTTGTACTATGACTGATGAATATAAATTCAATGTTGATGTGGTTAAGATTAGGCGTAAAGTCTTAGCGCCTTATACACATTCTAATGGTGTGCCCAAAGACTGGGAACATACTCGCTCTGGTAGATTTCGTGATACCTACCCCTCCAATCTTTGGACGGACATCACGATTCCTTTCTGGTCTATGCCGGAAAACACGGATCATCCAACGCAAAAGAGTGAGAAATTGCTTGCCAAACTGATGCTTGCGAGTACAAATACTGGAGATTTTGTGCTTGACCCCTTTCTGGGGAGCGGGACTACTGTAGTAGTTGCAAAGAAGCTTGGTCGTAAGGCTCTTGGTATAGAAGTTGATGAGGAATATTGCCTACTTTCTGCACAACGCCTCGAACTTGCTGAAATTGACAATACAATACAGGGGTTTTCAGATGGCGTATTCTGGGAAAGAAACACTTTGGCTGAGCAGAAGGTGAATCCAAGAGATAGTAAGGAAATGGATTTGTTTACTGGTAATTGCGTTGGACAGAATTCTTGAAGAGCTTACTTCGTACATATCCTCATTCGTAGTAAACCATCAAGGGTGTTCAAAAGCTGAGATTGCTGAAGCAACGGTTTCGCATTTCGGTTTGATGAAGACCGGAAAGGTTTACTATTGTTCTGATTTTGCAATTCGCTTTTCCAAAGCAAAGGGATTGAAAGGAACATCAATTCCTGGTACGGTGATCGGCCTTAGAAGAATAAAAGAATATGATCACTTGCCTTTCATCATATGCATTCAACGCGATAATGGTGTAGAATTCTTTTTGGCAAATTCTACTTTCATAGACAAGATAAGCCATAGTTCTCAAAGACTTAACTTCAATCAAGTTAGAGGTAGCATTAATGGAGGTAATATATTTCGGGTCTTTGATGGCATCTCAAATGTTCCAGAGAACTTTATTGACCTTTTCGAGATTCATAAACAGTATTCTTGGGAAGAAAATTTTATCCGCATTGTTGAACGAACTTCTGAGATTATTCCTACCGGTCAGAAATTCACTCCTTCAAAGAAGCAACAGCAGAGAATTTTGGAAAGCCCAATGATTGCCAGTTCTCTCAGCAATCACTCTGAGTATATCCAATTGTATTATGACCTTGACGATTTGGTGAGAGAGGAGGAAAGTTCTGTTTTAAAGGCAGCTGAGGTTGATAATATCAATCTGCGAGGGAACGCGATTGAGCAGATTATAACTAAGGGAGGGAATTTTCATAGTCTTGAAGACATTACACGAACTCTGTCCTTTGGGCCTATGGTTAAGATTGACATTAAGACGAAGATTCTTAACCTTGCATCGAGCCCAACAGCGTACAATATTGATAAACTACTTAGAGAATTGGCAACTGGACGTGTTGTTTTTTCTTTTTTCTTTATAGGCATTGATGTTGTGGCACGCAATGTAAAAACGTGCCTCGTTTCAATATTCGACCGAACGATTCTTAATTCAACTGTTGTGCAGTTCCATTGGGCTGGCCGCAATTCTCGCGGCGTCACGCAATTAACCGGAGATTTTTCTTCAATATTCGATCCAGACTTCTCGGAAACCATCGACGTGCCTTCGGCCGTAGAGTTCCTTAGAAATCTTGTCGATTTGTAAGCCTGCTATAGTTTGACAGCGGGCGTCTAATCAACTCCATATGAGATATCTACTTCTGTTGATTCTCTTAGATTATTTCACTGTTAATTCTACAGAAGACGAAGACTTGGCAAAGAACACGACATAAAGGTTGTTTTCGCACGCAATCAGCGGCTATTTGTCACAAGCCTGACAATTGGAAATCTCTTTGTCCTCTGTGACTGTTTTTCCACAACGCGCAATACGACATACGCAATACGAATAACTGCCGGAAGTGTTAATCGAACCTGTTCTCTATTTCCGGGGTGACCAATTATGCTGAAAGGTTCTGTATCTCGGTAGGTAGTTTACTTAGAACAAGTTTCTTCAGCTCAAGTTTCTTGCTGGCATTGTCAATATCTATGCCGACAAGATTGCCCTCGGCATCGTAGTCGAGAACAATCCCTTGGGAAACTTCCTTACTCTCAATGCTCGACCGATCAGCAAGGTCGATGTATAAAGAATCAGTTTCTGGATAATAGTTTAGTTTCATTCTTTTTAATATACGATCACTTTCATCAAAAAGCTATAGATACTTTATTTGTTTGTGTTGGTGGTAAATAAAATCTGTATTAGTTTGTTTGAATCCGTGTCTGATTTTTCTGTATCCTCTATGACTATTACAATAATCAATAATCATTTATCAATAATCAATGAAAACAATATCTTCCGGGATTGCCACGACGTCACGGTGTTTTGGGCCGAGGATTTTACGAATTTCGGAGCTGTGTTTGCCCGCCAAAGCGTTTAGTTGCGAGCTGCTCAGGTTCGTCACAGCCTTTGCGTTATCATTGAGCATAACAACGGTACCAGCTTCAAACGAGCCTTCAACGGAAACTACGCCGCTGGGTAAAAGACTTTTACGATTGCGAAGTGCTCGCATCGCGCCTTCATCGATTTTAATAACACCTGCTGTCGCACTGTTGAGAATCCATCTTGCGCGATTGCTGAGCTTTCGCTTGGGCATAAAAACCGTGCCGATCTCTTCACCAGCCATGATCCGCTCAATCACATTTCTAACCCTGCCATTTGCAAGCACAATCCGGCAGCCGGCATTGGAGGCTATCTTAGCAGCTTCGAGTTTCGTCTTCATTCCGCCGGTGGCATGGGTACTGCCTTTACCGCCGGCACTGCGAACGATATCACCGGTTATCTCGAACACGGTGTGAATCGGCTTGGCATCGGAAAATTTCTGCGGGTTCTTATCATAAAGCGCATCGATATCGCTGAGCATAACCAGAAGGTCGGCGTCGATCTTGCTCGCGACAAGGGCACTCAGCTTATCGTTATCACCAAAGGCTGAGCCAATTTCGTCCGTGCTTACGCTATCGTTTTCGTTCAGGATGGGAACGACACTAAGCTTAAGCAATGTTTCCACGGAGTTGCGAAGGTTCAGATATGTTTTCCTGTTATTTAGTACTTCCGCAGTAAGCAGAACTTGCGCAACACTGATACCGTGACGCAGAAATGATTTTCGGTACTCTGCCATCAGAAGTGGCTGACCGATAGCTGCACAGGCTTGTCGCATCTTTATGTCACGTACTTGGCCTGTTTCGTTTAGCTGGCCTGCTCCCATCCCTATAGCACCGGATGTCACTATTACAACCTGCCTGCCGGTTGCCATTAGTGAGCTTATCTGATCGGTAATTCGGCGGACGTATGCTGTATCCACACCTTCATCTTTCGTTAGGATGTTGGTGCCGATTTTGATGACGATTCGTTTAGTCTTACTAAAGTCTCGCATTGGTTGAGTCGTTAGTATTTAGTCGTTGGTATTTAGTTTCTTGATCAGACTCATTGTCATTTTACTGATTACCTCGATGTTTGATAATATTGTTTCTGCTTTTAGTCCTTCAATATATTTTAGTCGTGATGCGATGATAATTTGTGTCGTTAGTTCTGCACAACTTCCGAGAGCGATGTATAAAAAATTTCTGTATTCTTTATTGTGTATTCTGGCAAATCCTTCGGCAATATTAGAAGGTATCGATACTGCTGAGCGTCTCAATTGGCTTTGCAAACCGTATATTTCTTCCTTTGGCAAGGCCTTACTTAAGGCGTAGACATCTTCTACGAGCTGAATGCCTTTTTGCCATATCTTTAAGTCTTTAAAACTTTTTATTTTGTTGATTGTTTCTTTGGCCATTAGTGCCCAAATTCAAAAATACTAAATACCAAATACTAACGACTATTCACTATTCACTACTCACTATTCACTACAACATATTAAGACATTGCCTTTGTTTCTGCAATAGTCGAAGGTTTTCTGCTGCTTTTCCTACGGCATTATAATATCTTCAACGGAAAGAATCATTTGACGGGCTATCCGGCGTATGTTGTAATTTCTCGCGTAAGGAGTATGTTATTAAATAGGTCAGAGTGAGGCAAGATAGGAGGTGCAGTAGCAGTGAAGTCGCAAACAAATTTCTCCTGGCTTATACTCGCTATTATTATATCTGTTGCCGTCGCACAACAGCCAGAACTATCTGCCCGTTTCCAAATGCCTGAAGGGACAATCGTTCATCGTGATTTGCCATACGTTACCGATGGGCATGAACGACAGAAGCTCGATTTGTATCTGCCGAAAGCGGAAAAGAAGCTGCCGCTCATCATCTGGGTTCACGGCGGCGCCTGGCTTGCGGGTAGTAAAACCGACGGAGTCCCGCTGAACTATCTCGCTGACGGCTACGCGGTGGCGAGCATTAACTATCGCTTGAGCCAGCACGCCATATTTCCCGCCCAGATCGAAGACTGTAAAGCAGCCGTTCGCTGGCTGCGTGCAAATGCACAAAAGTACAACCTGGACCCGAACCACTTCGGTGTCTGGGGGCCATCGGCGGGCGGACACTTAGTTGCATTGCTCGGCACAGCCGGCGACGTAAATGAGTTTGACGCTCGTCTCGGCGAAGGCTCACCGAGCCGTGGCGGGATCGGAGAACACCTTACAGTATCCAGCCGGGTACAAGTGGTTGTGGATTACTTTGGTCCGACCGACCTGCTCCAGATGGACGACCATCGTCTGCCGGATGGCATGGTTCATAACACGCCCGACTCGCCGGAGTCTCGGTTGGTTGGCGGCCACATTCAGGAGAATAAAGAAAAGGTTGCTAAGGCTAATCCAATCACTTACGTGACCAAAGGCGATGCACCATTTCTTATCGTTCACGGCGATAGTGACCCTCTTGTGCCGCATCATCAAAGCGAATTGTTAGAAGCAGCATTGAAAAAGGCCGGTGTGCCAGTATCATTTTACACCGTCAAAGGCGCAGGCCACGGCGGATTCAAAGACCCAAACGTACCGAAACTAACCAAGCAGTTCTTTGAAAAGCATCTGAAGGCAAAACAGCCCGAGGCGAAGGAAAATCCCTGATTTACTCGTTCACCCCTCAAGGCTGCTGACGGGAAGCAACATTATATTGTAATGGAGGATGTTATGGCCATGGAAGACTTATTCTTGGAATACACTGATAACCACGTCAGCCCCACCTTAAGATTCGCCTTGTTAATCTTGTGCATTATATTGTTCATAGTGTGCAGCGTCGGAGGCGCTGTCTACTATATCGATGCGAATTCCGGGGACGATACAAATTCGGGCATCGCGAACGAGCCCTGGAAAACATTGAAGAAGGCCGGCGAGGTCGCTGAACCCGGGGACACGGTATACATCCGGGAGGGCAGATACGCTCAAAGCTTCTATCCCATTAAATCTGGTACCTCGAATAAACCAATTACGTTCGAAGGCCTAGGGAAAGTTCTCTTCGATAATTCGATTCAGCTATCCGACGGCTTTCAAAAAGTCCCGGGGACAGAATCATGCTATCAAATGACCGTGTCGAATTATGAGATCCATAATGCATGGTACCAGAATGACAAATTTATCACGCCGAAAACTTCCTTTTCCGAAGTTGAAAAAAATCCCTTTTCTCTTTGGCATGATAATGGTCGTGCTTCTGAGAACCTTACTGTTGGCCCTGATGAGACCTTATTGAAACTCAAGCATGATAATCTTTATCCAGATGTAAGGCTTCATATTCCTTCCGAGAAAAGGATTGTCGATCAAAATGATTATGAGCTCGATCTGAAGAAGGGGACAATCAAGTTTCTTCGGCCTCCGTCAAAAAAGGAGAAAATTTTTGCGTTGTACAGGTATCATGCAAGCAACATTCTGTACATCAATCTGAACGGTCAAATTCCTGAGGTTTCCGAATTGAAGTTCCCTCAGTACAGGTTCACTATACATGCAAGTTTTCTGACTTTCAAAAATATGGAACTTGCATATATGGAGTTCGGGACAGATTCTGAGGCTGAGCACATTACCCTTGAAGATATGAACATTCATCACCTTGGAGGTGGCGTTTATATGCGGTCGAATAATGCCGTCCTGCGACGAGTAGAATCCCATCACAATAACGGCGGCGGCGTCCTCTTTTGGGGCAGGGACTCTCTTGTAGACCAATCAAAATTTCATCATAACGGCTATTGTGGTGTGAGCTTTTATGCTAATGCTGATAATGGGATATTACAGAATTCTCTTATTTTCGAAAATATCGGTGGCCCAACCGGAGAGGGGGCAGTACGCGTGAGCCACGATTCTGATAACGTGAGCATCATTAACAATACCATCTGTAACAACAGCGGCCCGGGCATTAGAGTCTTCTCAGAAAAGGATAAGCTAATAACCAATCTCAGCATAATGAATAATATTATTGTCGGCAACGACAAGAATAAAAATTCTCCTGATGATTCGGGATACTTTTTAATCGGCGAGAATTGCCAAAAGGGATTTCAATCCGATTACAATTTGCTATTACCTTCGGATTCAGGATTCGTACGGTGGGGAGGTGAGGAGTTCCCTACATTGAACTCATGGCAGAAAACTCTCGGCCAGGACCTGCACAGTATCGAGGCACATAAGGTTGATATACTTAATGCGGTTTCCTTAAACGGAACACCGGCTCAAGCAATCGACAAAGGAACACAGGAAAACGCTCCCTCCTACGATATCGCCGGAAACAGAAGGCCACTCAGCAAAGCCTTCGACATAGGTGCTTTCGAAAAGTGACAACCCAATATCCGTCCGGGGGATTGTGGCTTGGCGATCCCAAAGGCAGTTGATTGGTTAATTGGAGTCACTTAATTCAATAATCTTTAATTCGCTAGTCCACTAAATTCTTTTTCCCGTCTTATTGGAATTGCGCTTCGCGCAATGTCATTGCGAGGCTTCGTAGCTTTAGCGGAGTAGCCGTGGCAATCTCTAAACGCCGTATGCCAAACGATGTGTTTTTTAATTATTTTCAACCCCTTTTCAGCCGATTCTACAACTGTGGTGATTTTTACAACTGGGGACGGATTCTTTTATCCACATTTGAACCGTGAGATACGCATTATGATACAGAAAAAAATGTTGAGTTATAAATAGGCATAACAAAATGGTAAACGTCCCTATTTTCCCTAGACGAGGAGGTAAAAATAATGACACTGAGGCAAACTATCCAACAAATTCTTGAAATGCTTCCAGACATCGAACGAGATCGGGATAAGTGGCGTGAGCAAAATGGATTTTCAAAAAATGAAGCTATCTTGATACCTGCTAAAATGGACTCATTATTTGAACCAGGACCTGCTGAGCAACGGCTGCAAAGTTTTTTAGCGGGTCTCAAAGAAGAGGAGGTCAGAAAAGTCCAAACCCTAATGTATGCCGGACGCGATGGTGACAAAGATATATATGGGCTTTATGATTATTTGCGGCATAGATTTACTTTCAAAGAACAAGTAGTGATGTGCATTATGGAAAAGGATCCAAGGCTTCAGGAGTATTTAGAGAATGCACTGGAGCTTGTTGAAAGACTAAACATAGACATCGAAGACAGTTTTGAAAGAGCAGTCCATACTGAGTAGAAGTAGTTTACCTATATAGTCACAACCAAATCAGATAAGCGGGAGCCAAGGAATATGATTTTGGGGATGCGAGACGTATGCTGCTCAGTTATCGTTATGTTGACAGTATGATTCGTCTTAATTCCTTCATACCTGATTGATTTGTCCTTGAAGAATAACAGTACCAGAAATAGATGACTTTTCCGTGAAAGCATACTTCAAAGTGTATTTCCATTGCGCGCGTATAAAGAAGGGGGGAGATAAGAGTGGTTTATATAAAAAATTAAAGCTGATCAATTTTGGCAATTAAAACCAAACCTAAGCGTTTAATCGTGGAATCAAATTTATTTTTTCGCTGTCAGATCGTATATCATTAACGAAGGATTCTGGTAACCATTCACAGTTTTTTTTAACGAATTAGCAACGGATATTTTTGCTTACTCCAATGAGCAATAACAGATTCATAGATAAAATCAAAGACATTTC
>Ga0315552_1000217_pt1 | contig 37075 bp, 35 predicted proteins | sample SalMarSW160170MG_2_FD_203102 | JGI IMG/M metagenome (GOLD analysis project Ga0315552, IMG submission 203102) | Salt marsh sediment microbial communities from the Plum Island Ecosystem LTER, Massachusetts, United States - Salt Marsh Sediment SW1601-70 ...
TGATAGATACATCGCCATGTCGAGATACCCTATCGTCCCGAACTCCCTGAACATTTCTCTGGTAGATAAGGCGGTCAAGTCTGTTATTGGGACAACCAAAGCCGCTTTTATATCTGTTTTGAGTTTGTCTGAATTTGCCACGCTCGGTCTTCTATCTCCATACGTAACAATTGCCTTTAGCTTTTTAGCACCCATAACAGCTCCTAATCCGCATCTTCCCGCTGCCCTTCCGTCGTCATTCATTATGGAAGCATACTTGACGAGGTTTTCACCGCCTTGTCCAATGCCAGCAACTCTTGCCTTTTTCTGGCCCACTTCTTTCATCAAGATGTCCTTTGTTTGATAAAACCCCTTTCCCCATAAATAGGAAGCATCTTTTATTTCTGCAGCTCCGTCGTGCATCAAGAGATAAACAGGTTTATCGGAACGTCCTACTACCATGACGCCATCGTAACCCGTGGATTTCAATGAAACTCCGAAGAACCCCCCAGTGCTCGATTCCCCCCATATATTGGTAAGTGGTGATTTAGCACAAATGGTATGTCGCCCTGCGGATGGGACTGCAGTACCCGTGAAGGGTCCTGTGATGAAAATGAGGGGATTTTCTGGGCCCAGTGGGTCGAGATTTTTGCTCAGTAGTGGATACATCAACTTCGCGGCAAGCCCGGCTCCACCTATGAATTTCCTCAAATCCTCTTCTTTTAGCTCTATATCCTTTGTCTGTCGAGTGCTTAAATCAACCTGCAAGATTTTTCCATGATAGCCGTACATTTCAGTTCCTCCTCTTAAAAATCGATATCTTTCCCTTCGTAGGCATACTCAAGGATTTTCTTAATGTCAATGATGGAGGTAGGTCTTGGGCTTGCCGCTGTGCCTGTGTCTTCCGAGGCATACCTGGCGACATCGTCAAGGTTTTTCTGCCATCTCTGCTTGGTGATGCCGTGCTCCTTCAAGGCATAGGGCACCTTAAAGCTCAAAAGAAATTGCTTGAACCTGTTAACTAGTTTTTGAAGGCATTCCACCTCGTCTTTTGCCTCAATCCCAATTTTCTTGGCTAATTGCACATACTTTTTGCTTGCTCTGGAATAGTATTGTATTGAATAGGGTATGAAGATGCCTACTGCTACTCCGTGATGGATGTCAAATACCTTTCCTACTGCGTGGCCCAAGGCATGTGTTAGTGCACATTGACTATTTCCAAATGCAAGTCCAGCTATGGTTGCTGCAAGTTGCATGCGGTATCTTGCCTCCGTATCGTTTGGTGTTCTATATGCTCGAGGCAAGAACTGGAATACTAATTCTATGGATTTTATTGCCAGGGCATCCGAGATATCAGTATCATAGCAGGTCAAGTAGGCATCAACTGAGTGTGCTAAAGCATCTAAGCCTGTACCTGCAGTTATCTTGGGTGGCATTCCAACGGTGAATTCTGGAACTAGAACTGCGAAGTCGGGAACTATTTCCGCTGAAGAAAGTGCGATCTTTACAGGGGGGCTCACGGAATCATCTGTCAATATAGAAGCCCAGGTGACCTCCGAACCGGTGCCACTCGTTGTTGGATATGCTGCCAGTAGTGCCTTTTTCCTTAATCCCATAGGAATCAATGGGCTTACCGCACTCAAGTCGTATCCCGGTAATTCATAGAGTATCCATGCGGCTTTGGCCAGGTCAATTGTGGAGCCACCCCCCACCGCAACAATGAGGTCAGGTTCGAATTTTGACATCGCATCGGCACACTTTTCCACCAGGGCTACCGGAGGTTCTGGAGCAGCCTCGTTCCAAATCGTTGTCTGAAAGCCGGCTTCTTCGAAATCTTTAGCCACACTTCTGGCATGTCTTTCCACGACAGTGTCGGTTAAAATGAACGCCTTTCTCCTTTCGCACATAAAGGAGACACTCGTTGCGAGTGCCTTTGATCCTATTCTTCCGGTAAGAATCGCCCTCGGTGCAAACCAATGTCCATAGATTTCCTTAATAGCTTCACCCCCCATTGTGGGCAACATTGTCTGCATTACGGGGTCTGCATACCACATTTTGGCGGCCATTTTTCTCCTCCTTCCTTAGCTGATTTTTATTGGTAACGATGATAGCTATCAATTGGCCTGTTTTAACTACTTGATTGGGTGAAACCCTCACCTCTGTAATAGACCTTTCGCAGGAACTGATTTTCATTGGTACGCGATGATAGCTATCAGTTAGCCTATTTTAACTGCTAGATTGGGTGAAACTCCCACCGCTATGATAGGTTCTTCCTTAACTGATTTTCATTGGTACTCGATGATAGCTAGCAGTTGGCCTGTCTTGACCACTTGATTGGGTGAAACCCCCACCTCTACAACTGACCCTTTTACGGGAGCCAATACCGGGTTTTCCATCTTCATCGCTTCTATAACGCAAATTGTATCGCCTTCATTCACCGAATTGCCTTGAGTAACGTCAACGCTTAGTATTTTGCCTGGTATTGGTGCTTCGATTATCTCTTGGGGCACTGTTATAGGCCTTCCTTAACCAGCGCACGTATCACGATTCTGTCATCCTCACAATCTACCACAACGGTATCTCCGGGGAGAAAGTCGCCGTGCAGCAAAGCCTCGGAGAGTTGATTTTCCACCATTTCCTGGATCGTACGACGCAATGGACGTGCTCCAAAAACAGGGTCATAGCCCTTGTCACCGAGGAGGTCTTTGGCAGCTTTGGTAATCTCTAAAGTTATGTTTTTTTCCTTGACCGAATCAATGGTCTGGCTGAGCATTAAATCAACGATTTTTCGGATATGTTCTTTAGTCAGGCCGTGGAAAACCACAGTGGCATCGATGCGGTTGAGAAACTCAGGGCGAAAGGTTTTCTTCACCTCTCCGAGCACCTTTTCCTTCATCTTATCGTATTCGATTTGCTTATCACTATCACCATGAATATCAAAGCCAATGCTCATATTGCGTTTTATTAGCTCAGCTCCAATATTACTAGTCATAATTATGATGCTATTACGGAAATCCACACGGCGTCCCTTGGCGTCAGCTAAATGGCCATCATCGAAGATTTGGAGTAGTATATTGAACACGTCATAATGTGCCTTCTCAATCTCATCGAGGAGGATGCAGCAGTAGGATTTCCGCCTCACTGCCTCGGTTAACTGCCCACCTTCCTCATAGCCAATGTATCCTGGCGGTGAACCAACCAAGCGAGCCACAGTATGACGCTCCATAAATTCTGACATATCAAGCCTGATCAATGTATCCTCGCTACCGAACATAAATTCTGCTAAAGCTCTTGCTAACTCAGTTTTGCCAACACCGGTGGGTCCAAGGAATATGAAGGCTCCCATTGGGCGTCTGGGGTCTTTTAATCCAGCCCGAGCTCTCCTTACCGCTTTAGCGATAATTTCTATCGCTTCGTCCTGACCAACGATACGGTGGTGCAAAGCTTCTTCCATATGGAGAAGGCGGCTAGTTTCATCTGTGGTTAACTTCACCACTGGTATTCCCGTCCACATGCTAGCTGTTTCAGCGATATCCTCTTCTACCACTATAGGTTTATCTAGTTCTTGCTTTGATTGCCATTCCTTTTCCAGAGCTTCGATTTTTTGAGAAAGCTGTAGCTCCCGCTCATGCAGTTCACTGGAGTATTCATATTGAAGGGCAGCAATAGCAGCCTCTTTTTCCTTGCGTATACTTTCCAGAGCCTGTTTTGCCTCGGTTAAACTAACCGGTACATTACCTCGTTTGATACGCACTCTGGAGCTAGCTTCATCTATCAAATCGATAGCCTTATCGGGTAGATAACGGTCAGCGATATACCTTGTAGCTAGGGATGTAGCTGCCTGCAGCGCTTCATCGCTAATGGCCAGGCGATGAAATTGCTCATAGCGATGCTTAATTCCTCGCAGTATTTCCAGGGTTTCTTCCTTAGTAGGTTCAGCCACTATGATGGGTTGAAAGCGTCGCTCCAACGCAGGATCTTTCTCGACATACTTGCGATAATCATTCAAGGTAGTGGCACCAATACATTGTAGCTCACCCCGTGACAAGGAGGGTTTCAAAAGATTAGCGGCATCGACGGCACCTTCAGCAGCCCCAGCACCAACGATAGTCTGCATTTCATCGATGAATAGTATACAGTTCCCCGAAGCTTTCTCTTCTTCAATAATCCTTTTAAGTCTTTCCTCAAATTCACCGCGATACTTTGTCCCAGCTACTAAGGCACCTATATCTAGCGCAACTATCCTTTTGCCCTGTAGTGCTTCAGGAACCTCTCCCTTTACTAAACGCTGGGCTAATCCTTCGACTATAGCTGTTTTACCAACACCTGGTTCACCGATGAGGGCAGGATTGTTCTTAGTGCGGCGGCTTAGTATCTGAATTGTCCTCTCAATTTCTGTATTGCGTCCAATAATAGGGTCAAGTCTATCTGCCTTGGCTAAAGCGGTTAAATCTGTTCCCATTTGGTCTAGTGTTGGTGTGCGCGAGGTACTGCGGCCAAGAGTTCGGGCATGCGTTGCTTCATATTTGATGACCCGATTGACCTCCTCTCGTGCCTTTTCTAACGTAACGCCCAAGTTTTCCAGAACATTATAAGCTATCCCTTCCTTCTCTCGTAATAATCCCAGTAAAATGTGTTCAGCACCTATATAGCTAGCATTAAAGCGGCGTGCCTCATCAATAGCGAATTCGATGACCTTCTTTGCCCGGGGAGCAAGCCCCACCTCCTCAGTAGTGCTTGATTTCTGCCCCTTTCCAATCAGAAACTCCACCGCTGGTTGCACCTTATTTGCGGGAATTCCTAAATTGGCTAAAACCTTGGAGGCTACTCCTGATTCTTGCTGTGCTAGCCCGAGCAATAAGTGCTCAGTATCAATATAGTTGTGGCCTAGGCGCTGCGCCGCGCCTTGAGCTCGTGTCAATACCTTACGAGCACTTTCGGAGAATCTTTCAAATCCAGTAGCCATGTTTACTCGCGATATGCAACAAGTGACTATAAGCAAATTATAATCTGCCCGTTGCTTACAGTCAAGGCATTTCCAGACGACTGATTTTGCTTAATTATCGCTGCTGCTTTGGTATATGCCGAGTTGTCTAACTACCTTTCGTGTGGTATATTAGAATGTATCTAGCTTGCTGCTTGGAAAGAAAAGCATTGTTTTTGACCAAGGTCTCCGGTACCATAGTTTTATGACTGAATAATAAAGCGGGGATAATATCATGAAGTTTATAAAATGGTTCGAGGAGATTGGAGCAGGAGATGTGGCTTTGGTGGGTGGCAAGAACGCCTCTCTTGGGGAGATGGTAAGGAATCTGGGTAAGAATGGGGTGAACGTTCCCTCTGGATTTGCTATCACTGCTGAAGCGTATACATATGCGATTGAAAAAGCAGGCATAATGGGGAAAATCAGAGATATTCTGGCCGGCTTGGATACACATGACATGGAAAATCTGTCACGGAGAAGTAAAGAGATAAGAAATCTAATAAAAACCGCACCTTGTCCTAAAGAACTGGAGGAAGAGATAAAGCTTGCTTACAGGGAGATGGAGCGGAGATACGGCAGGAATGTTGACGTTGCGGTAAGAAGCAGTGCTACTGCGGAGGACTTACCCACGGCTTCATTTGCTGGACAGCAGGAGACTTATTTGAATGTGCAGGGCGAGAAAGAATTAATAGAAAAGGTTATGGAATGTTTTGCATCTTTGTTTACCGATAGAGCAACATCTTACCGTGTTGATAAGGGATTCGACCACCTGAGGGTTTTTCTATCAGTTGGCGTGCAAAAGATGGTGCGCTCTGACTTAGCATGCTCCGGAGTTATATTTTCCATAGATACTGAGTCGGGGTTCAAAGATGTGGTTTACATCACTGGTGCATATGGCTTGGGAGAGAATGTGGTGCAAGGGATTGTGAACCCAGACCAGTTTTATGTTTTCAAGCCCGCTTTAAAAGAGGGGTTCAGGCCTATTGTGGAAAAGAAACTGGGGACAAAGGAAAAGAAACTGGTTTATAAGGGAAACGGGACAGGAACGGAACAGAGGGAAGTTACTCCACAAGAGCGAAGGGAATTTGCGTTGAATGATGATGAGGTGCTCGCCCTTGCCAGGTGGACTTGCATCATAGAAGAACATTACGGCCTGCCGATGGATATTGAATGGGCAAAAGACGGGCTAACTGGTGACCTTTACATCGTACAGGCGAGACCGGAGACAGTGCATTCACAGAGAGATTTAGCTGTGCTTAGAACCTATGTGCTTGAGGATGAGGGCAAGGTGTTGGTTGAAGGGGAAGCGGTTGGTATGAAGATTGGCCAAGGTGAGGTAACCGTGATAGAAGACCCTCGCCAAATCGATAAGTTCAAACATGGTCAAGTTTTAGTTACTGATATGACTGATCCCGATTGGGAGCCCATAATGAAAATTGCTGGTGCAATAGTCACAAACAAAGGTGGGAGAACATGCCACGCTGCCATAGTTAGCCGTGAGCTTGGAGTACCTTGCGTGATTGGCACTGGTGATGGCTCCAAGGTTTTAAGAGATGTGAAGGAAGTTACGGTGGATTGTTCGGGAGGCGAGGGTAGAATATATGAAGGAAAGTTGAAATATCGGGTGGATGAGGTGGCATTATCTGAACTCCCGAGGCCCCGCACCCAGATAATGATGAATTTTGGTATTCCTGGGGGTGCATTTATTCAAGGACAAATTCCCAATGATGGTGTAGGCTTAGCCAGGGAGGAGTTTATCATCAATTCCTATATCGGAATTCATCCAATGGCTCTGATTGAATACGATGAACTGAAGAAGAAGTCAAATAAAGATGGAGAGATGGCGAAAGTCATTAAGGAAATAGACAAGAAAAGTGCATCGTACCAGGATAAGGCGCAGTTCTTCGTTGACAATTTAGCGATGGGGATAGCAAAGATAGCGGCGGGGTTTTACCCCAACGATGTTATCGTTCGTTTTTCTGACTTTAAAACGAACGAGTATGCCAATTTAATCGGGGGGTATCTTTATGAACCAGAGGAAAGTAATCCTATGATAGGTTGGAGGGGTGCCTCGCGTTATTATGATGAAAAGTTTAAGCCTGCTTTTGGCTTAGAGTGCAAGGCGATAAAGAAAGTAAGAGATGAGATGGGACTTTCTAATGTCAAGGTGATGGTTCCTTTTTGTAGAACGCCAGAAGAGGGGAGGAAAGTGATAATTGCAATGGAGGAGTTTGGTCTAAAACAGGGGGAGAATGGATTAGAAGTATATGTGATGTGTGAAATACCATCAAATGTGATTTTGGCTGAGGAATTTGCAGATGTGTTTGATGGGTTCAGCATAGGGTCGAATGACCTAACACAATTGACACTCGGTTTGGATAGAGATTCTGAATTTGTTTCTCATATATTTGATGAAAGAAATGAAGCAGTGAAAAGACTTGTGAAGCGTGTTATAGAGGCTGCGCATAAACACAAACCGAGAAGAAAGATAGGAATATGTGGTCAAGCACCTAGTGATTTCCCTGAATTTGCTGAGTTCTTGGTTGAGTGTGGAATAGATTCAATGTCTTTGAACCCGGACGTGGTGTTGAAAACAAGGTTGGATGTAGCGGAGACGGAAAAGAAAGTGAAGGCCAAGAGGTAGGGAAGAAAGAGCATATCACCCCAGTTGAAAAATAAGAGTTTTTACTTTAACTTGTTATGAACATTATATCTCAATGGTCAATGAGTTCGGTATACGGGAGCAAACAGAGCAAAAAGAAGAAGCTCTTTCATCTTATGCGGCTAAAAGCAGGGATAGTCGTGGCAGGATAAGGTGGGAAGAACCATGTCCGATAAGGACTTGCTTTCAGCGTGATCGCGACCGCATTATCCATTCCAAGGCCTTCCGACGGCTTAAGCATAAGACACAAGTGTTTATCGTTCCCCCAGGAGACCACTATGTAACTAGGCTAACTCATACCTTGGAAGTTTCTCAAATTGCCAGGACTATATCGCGGGCTTTGAATTTGAACGAAGATTTAACTGAAGCCATTGCCTTGGGGCATGATTTAGGGCATACCCCTTTTGGTCATATAGGTGAGCAAATTTTAAATGAGCTATGTCCTGAAGGGTTCAAGCACAATGAACAAAGCCTGCGAGTGATTGATTTCCTGGAGAATGATGGATATGGACTCAATCTTTGTTGGGAGGTAAGAGATGGCATTCTTAATCATTCTAAGGGTCAGATTGATATCTTAGGGGAAGGATGGACAGATGTTGGCACTATGGAGGGTCAGGTGTGCAAGATAGCTGATGTGATAGCTTATATTAACCATGACATTGATGATGCTATAAGGGCTGGTCTTGTTACTGAAAGCGATCTACCTAATTCAGCGATAGCTATTCTAGGTACTAGGCGTTCGCAGCGGATCAACACCCTGGTTTGTGATATTGTAAGCTATTCATGGGTAGTCAGTGGGAAAGGTGGGGTGGGGGAATCAGGTATAGGCATGAATCTGAGTGTGCTTCAGGCTACCAATGAATTGCGGCAGTTCTTGTTTGATAAAGTATATCGCCCTAGTTTAGAAAGTGAAGGGGCTAAGAAGGCAAAGAAAGCGATGCAGTTGCTGTATTCTTATTTTATGAGACATGAGGATAAACTGCCGCGAGAATTTGGCCTATTGAATGATGGCAAAGAGCGCAAAGTCGCTGACTATATTGCTGGGATGACTGACCAATATGCATCACGCCTGGCTGAGGAAATATCCCGATGAGCGTGATCAACGATGTAAAACAAAGGGTAGACATTGTAGAAGTAATCTCTGATTACGTGCCTTTGCAGAAAGCAGGGCGTAATTTTAAAGCATTATGTCCATTTCACAGCGAAAAAAACCCTTCCTTCTTCGTTTTCCCGGACCAGCAGACCTGGCATTGTTTTGGCGCCTGTAATACTGGGGGCGATGTTTTCGCATTCATTATGAAGAAGGAAGGAGTCGATTTTGGTCGGGCTCTTCCTCTTCTGGCTCGAAGGGCTGGTATAGTTTTAAGTGAACCTACAGAAGCAGAGAAAGCTAAGGGTAAGGAAACAGAGAGATTATTTGAGATTAATGAGCTTGTAAGTGAATATTATCATCACCTGTTACTAAGTACCACGGCAGGCGAGAGAGCCAAAAGTTATCTTAATAGCAGGGGAATCAGTCTTGAGACCATCAGGAAGTTCCGGCTTGGTTTTAGCCCCGATGATTGGGATGCAATTAAAAAATTTTTGATTAATAAAGGTTATGAACAAAAAGCCCTGGTTGATATCGGTTTGATAATAGAGAAAGAAGATGGAGGAAGCTATGATAGGTTTCGCAATCGGTTGATGTTTCCCATACGGGATACTAAGGGGCGTGTTATTGGTTTCGGTGCCAGAGTATTAGATGACTCTCAACCTAAGTATACCAACTCCCCGCAGACACTACTTTTTGATAAGGGAAGTAACTTTTATGGAATTGATAAAGCTAAGGACATTATTAGAAAGGAAGATTTAGCCGTAATTGTGGAAGGTTATATGGATGTCCTCGCGGCTCATCAAAATGGTTGGCAGAATGTGGTTGCCTCCATGGGAATTGCTTTAACCGAGAAGCAAGTGAATATCCTTAAAAGGTTAACCAAGAACATAACTTTAGCCCTTGACGCCGACATAGCTGGTGAGGAAGCTACCTTACGGAGTGGGGAGATATTAGCTCGTTCTCTGTGGTCTGGGTTGGTTAGATGTGAGGGTATTCTTGATGCTGAAATAAAGGCCATTCCTTTGCCCTCGGGTAAAGACCCTGCTGAAGTAATAATTGAAACCCCAAAGCTTTGGCAGGGCATGGTAACTCAAGCGTTGCCCATATTGGAATTTGCTCTTGAGGCAGTGGTAAGCAAAGTCGATTTCAACAAAGCTGAAGACAAATCGTTGGCAATACAGAAGTTATTACCTTTGCTTTATGAAGTAAAGGACCCTATAAGGCAAGCTCAATATGTGCAGAAGATGGCACATATGTTGAAATTGGATAGCCCCACATTGATGGCAGCGTTGAAGAAGATGCGTGTCACGAAAAGGAAGCAATTGCTTGAAGTGAATCACTCGCGTCTTTTCCGTCAACTCGCATCAAGTCCGATTGAGGAAATTTGTCTGGCATTATTGTTTCAACATCCTGAATATTGCGACGTAGTGCAGGAATTAACGCCGGAGTTTTTCGTATACACAGAGAATCGCGAACTTTTTAATAAGTGGCAGCAATCTCAAAGCATTTCTGAACTCAAAGAGAAACTTGACACGAATCTATTAGAACATTTAAACTATTTATTGAATAAAACTTTTCCGCCTGAGGCTCAAAAAGCTGATAGACAGCGTGAACTGACTGATTGCGTTCTCCGGTTGCAAGAGAGGCATTCCAGAAGTTTAGAAGCTAAGAAGGAAGCAATACTTAATCTTGAGAGGGAGACGCGAGGGATTGATGCTGAGCTTGCCAAATTGGAACAGCAAGGAATAGCCTCCAGTCAAAGAATCAGAGAAATTCTCATCAAACAGTCGAAAGCAGGAAAAACAAGGTGAGGTTAATTTATGGATTCTGGTAAGAGCGAAGTGACTAATGTAAATAATGAGGACGAAGGATTTGAGGAAGAGTCACGTGGTACTGAGGAGGAAGCTGAAGAGGATGCTGTTGCAGTAGTCCCCGAAGGGGCTAGACCGGAGATAGGTTTAGAAGAGCATGAAATAATTGATGATTCAACTCGCACGTATCTTCACGAAATCGGTAGGGTAAAGTTACTAAAAGCTGCTGAGGAAAAAAACCTAGCAAGGCTGATAGAGCGAGGCAGATACTTAGTTAAATTTGAGGATAATTATTTTAATAAACAAGGACGATACCCCTCAGAAGTTGATACGGTACTTTACTTGCTTTCTCGGTTATCCCGAGCTTACCCCATTGGCAAGGTTGTTGGAAGGCATGCAGGTATTAGTTATTCGGATGGTGTGATAGGAACGATAAACAACCCTAAATTCCGTGATGCCATTGATAATGAAATTGAGCCGGGCTTAGCCGAGGCAGTTGCTCAAGAGATGGATAAGAGAGTTTCAACAATAGAAGCCATAGTGGAACTTTCCTTAAGCAGTTCCCTTTTGCCGCCACAATCATTGTCTGTAATTGGGAAGAAGATTACTTTTAAAAGGATAAAAGGTCTGCTGGCTGATGAGGAGTTTATCTCCCATCTCAAGCAGCATGCTGGTCAGTTCAGGGCTCACTTTGATGAGGTGAAGAAAGAAGCTGAGCGGGCGGAAAAGCACCTTACCGAAGCTAATTTGAGGCTGGTGGTCAGCATTGCCAAGAAGTATATTGGACACGGTATGTCCTTTCTTGACCTCATTCAGGAAGGGAACATCGGCCTTATGCGGGCTGTAGAGAAGTTTCAATATAGAAAGGGTTACAAATTTAGCACTTATGCTACTTGGTGGATCAGGCAAGGAATAACTAGAGCTATAGCTGATCAAGCGCGTACCATCCGCATCCCGGTACACATGGTGGAGACAATCAATAAGCTGTTGCGAACAACCCGCCAGCTAACTCAAGAATACGGGCATGAACCAACCTATAAGGAAATTGCTGATTCTCTAAATTTAACTCCTGAAAGAGTAGAAGAAATTATAGACTTGTTTCACCATGAGCCTGTATCTTTGGAGACACCTGTAGGCGAAGATGAAGATAGTCGGCTTGGTGATTTTGTTGAAGATCGGGCTAGCCCAGCGCCAACTGAGGTAGCCTCACAACAGCTACTGAAAGAGCAAGTGGATAGGGTGCTTGATGAACTCAGTGAACGAGAGAAGAGAGTGATACAGCTCAGGTTTGGGCTTAAAGATGGGCATCCTCGAACACTTGAGGAGGTGGGTAAAGAGTTTAGTGTAACTCGAGAGAGAATTCGCCAAATCGAAGCTAAAGCTTTGCGCAAGCTGCGCCATCCTCAACATAGTAGAAAGCTCAGGGATTATCTCGAATGAGTCTATTTGAAGGGAATACCAAACATACTGGTCATATTTCTGGATGGTTTTCCCCGCATTAGCGATTTGGTCAGTTTCTGCATCTGGTAGAATTGATTAAGCATTTGGTTGATGTCTTGAGATGTAGTACCACTCCCCCGAGCGATTCGACGCCTTCGACTACCATTGATGACGTGTGGATTGTGCCGTTCCTCAGCGGTCATGGAGAGGATAATTGCCTCTATCTTTCTTAAGCGTTTTTCTCCTTCATCGGCGGGCATATCAGAAGTGAATTTGGAAAAGCCTGGCAACATCTCAATTAAGCTCGTCAAAGGTCCCATCTTACGCATTTGATGTAATTGCTCAAGAAGGTCGTTAAGGTCAAAGCTAGTGGTGCGCATTTTCCTTTCCAGTTCCTTGGCTTGTTGCTGGCTATAGGTACTTTCAGCGTGCTCAATGAAGCTGAGCACATCTCCCATACCCAATACACGGGATGCAAAACGGTCTGGATAAAAAGACTCAAGGGCAGTTATTTTCTCTCCAGTGCCCAGAAACTTTATGGGCACTCCGGTGACAAACCTGATGGAGAGAGCTGCTCCGCCTCTTGCATCGCCATCCAACTTTGTCAAGACAAGCCCGGTAAGTCCGATTCGACCGTGAAATTCTTGAGCCACTCTTACAGCCTCCTGCCCGGTCATGGCATCTACAGTAAGTAATACTTCTGATGGTTGTAGCCTGGATTTAATGTCAGCTAATTCTTGCATCATAGTGTCATCGATGTGGAGGCGTCCTTGGGTATCAACGACCACCCAGTTTGTAGCTGTTTGGTTGGCTTGTTTTAGGGCGTTGCTACAAATGGTTATTGACGATGCACTGGCATCTTCGCTATACACAGGGATATTTTGCTGTTTGCCTAATAGCTTGATTTGTTCAATGGCAGCAGGTCGGCGGGTATCAGCAGCTACCAGTAGCGGATATTGCCCCAAATTTTTAAGGTAAGAAGCTAACTTAGCTGCCGTCGTGGTTTTGCCAGAGCCTTGTAATCCAACAAGCAAAGCAATTGCTGGGGGATGAACAATCGAAACAAGTTTGCTCGGTTCATGTCCCAAGATGCCAATTAGTTCTTCATAAACGATTTTGATAACTTGCTGGGCTGGTGTTAGACTTTGCGACACTTCTGTGCTGACGGTGCGCTCTCTTACCATGGATAGGAACTCCTTTACCACCTTGAAATTCACGTCAGCTTCCAAAAGCGATAATCGCACTTCTCGCAGAGCAGTATCGATATCCTTCTCACTGAGTTTGCCTTTACTAGCAAGTCCCTGAAATATTTTGGTTAACTTTTGAGTTAAAACCTCTAACATCGCTTTATATCAGCTTTCCCATACGATTTTTATTAGAGAGAGTAAGTCCATGTCCTCCAGGGTATTGACCACTACGTTGGCTTCAATCATGCTCTGTTGGGGATGGCTATGGTTTACCGCTAGACATTTCATACCGGCAGCTTTAGCTCCCTTAACACCAAGGGGGGAATCTTCAATTACGAGGCAACTCCTGGGATTGGTTCCCAACCTTTGGGCAGCCAGGGAATATATCTCAGGGCTAGGTTTGCTTTCCGCTACCTCGTGACCTGAGACTATACAATCGAAATATTCCTCTATATTAAGTTCATTGATAATTAAATCGATATTTTCCTTTGGTGCTGAGGAAACCAAAGCCATTTTTAAATTCCCCTTCAGCATGTCTAATAGTCTGGATGCGCCAGGTAATAGCTTGACTTTTCCTTTTATCTTATCGCGGAATTCCAGCTCCTTTTCCTGCACTATGCTCTTGATGTCCTCCTCAAGTATGTTCTGCCCTAAAATGCTACGAACTATGAAGTCGTTTCTAGAGCCAAAAAGCCTGATGAAATCCTCCTCGCTGAACTTTACTCCCCTTCTGGAAAAGACTTCTTGCCAGGCAGCAAAATGGAAAGAAGCAGAATCAACCAGCACGCCATCCATATCCCACATAATCGTTATTCTTGTTTTCCCGACTATGTAAAACAAGGAGGTGTTTTCGGCTATGATTGTGCCATCTTTGAGAGTCAGCATCCCTTTTGCTTTGGCTACTCTATGTGTTTTTTGGGTAACTTGAGCAGAGATTTGGATTGGCTCACCAACTGGTGCGGGATGTCTAAATTTCACCTCGCTCGTCCCAGTAACACAATCAAGCCCATGGCAGAGTATAGCGTAAACATTTGCCTCATCGAGAATAGTGTAAAGAATGCCACCGTGGGTAAAGCCCGGCCATCCTTCGTGAGACTGCTGTGGAGTGAATTTGCTTTCAACTTTCTCACCATCATAAACAAATTCTAGCTTCAACCCGATAGGGTTATTTTGACCGCAAGCGAAGCAGAATCCTCCCGTGTATTCTACTTCTTTAAGGCTTCGTTTTCGCATTATTTTTCCTCCTTTCTTTGGGCTTTGTTATCTGGGGAGGGCGAAGATACATTGGCTGAAGCGTTGCAAGGTCATCTCGTTCTCCCCGACTAAGCCTTTGCCAACCCAGAGCAGCAAGGTAACCAGCTCGAGGTAACCTGGCGATGCTTTGTGGTATTATAGCTAATTCGCCCAGAGTTTGGTGTATTTCGTTTGCCATGTCACCGGAGATTTCGCCGCAAAAGAGTGTTTCTTGGTTGCTCTGGTCGCATAAAGTCCGGAGTGTGGTTAAGTGTTCTTCTTCCAACCGACACCAATGGTCAGCTTCTTGTTGGTAAAGAGCAGTGGCAATTTCCTGTCGGCTTGCTTTAAGGATAGGGCGTATTGGGAGTTTACTGTAACTGAATGGATAAGCTTCGACTTCTAATGTGCTTATGCCAAGCAGAGGAATGTTCAAGGAGAGGGCCATTCCTTTTGCAACGCTTATTCCTACTCTCAAGCCATTGAAGCTTCCCGGACCTTTAGCCACGATAATTGCTTCAATAGAGCTTGGTTGTAATTTAGCCTGTTTGAGCAGATAAGCTAGATTGGGTATCAATTCTACCGTGTGGTTATAAGTTGACTGCCAGGTTAGCTCAGATAGAAGTTCTCCTTTATGGGACAGAGCAGTGCTGGCAATATTGGAAGAGGTATCTATAGCCAGTTCCATGATTTTTCCTGGTTCAATCTTGACCTGAGTTTTTCCATCAATTCTAGGTATCGTTCACCCTTAGGTTCGAGGTAAATGGAGCGTTCTGTCTCGGAATCGGGAACGTAATTTAGCGATATAACTAAATTTTTCTCAGGTAATGCTGAAGTTCCTTTCTCTGCCCATTCTACCACACAAACTCCATGGCCGTAGAGATATTCCTCAAGCCCCAGGTCGTTGATTTCCTCGATGTGGGTAAGGCGGTAGAAGTCAATATGGTATAGGGAGAGGTTGCCTTGATATTCCCTGATTATTACGAAGGAAGGACTGAAGGGATATTCCTTTATGTCCAGACCTTTACCAATGCCCTGAACGAGGCAGGTCTTGCCAGTTCCCAGCTCACCGATGAGGAGGAAGATATCGCCTTGTTGGGCTAATTCGCCAAGGTGGCTTCCCAAAAGCTGGGTTTCCTCTGGACTACGTGACCTTACTCTTAGGGGCTTCGTTTTTGAAATGTTCCCAACCTGCCTTTCTAGTAGTGACGGCATTCCCCATGCTATCTATCAAAGTCACCCGGGTGGGCAGAATTTCCTTGGTTATCTCGCCAATTACGCTCACCGGACAATCTAAAACACGCTTAACCTTCTCCATAGTAGCTTTATCGGCGGTGAATAACAGTTCATAGTCCTCGCCTCCGCTTAGAGCCAGTTCCTGATAGCCCGGGAAATTGGCTTTAACCAAAGGGTGCACAGGTACCCTGTCTATCTTTATCTGGGCGTTAACTTTGCTAGCCTGGCATATGTGGTCAAGGTCAGCAATGAGCCCGTCGCTTATGTCTATGGCAGTATTGACTCCCCGCTGTAGCAAGAGCTGTCCCTCTTTTATTCTTGGCGTAGGTCGAAGATGCGCTTGTCTTAAAATGTTGGTGGTTTCATTATCAAGTGTCGTTTTCTTCTGGAGCATTTTTAGTCCCGCTGCCGAGCGACCTAAAAAGCCGGTAACTGCTATTTGTTCTCCAGGTACAGCCGTTGATCGTTTGAGTATCCGATTACCGTTAGAGAAACCTATAATGGTGATGGTGATAACCACATTGGGAGAGGAAGCCAGGTCGCCTCCTATTATGGCTACCTGAAACTGGTTAGCAAGCTCTGCCAAGCCGTGACAAAAATCGGTGACATTTTCCACCTCAAGGTCCTCGGGCAAAGCTAGAGACAGTAAAGCGTATGCAGGAATACCGCCCATGGCGGCAATATCGCTCAGGTTTACCGCCAGGGCTTTCCAGCCTAATTCTTTCCAGCTAATAGCATTCAGGTCAAAATGTGTGTCCTGGATCAGACTATCTGTGGTGGCCAACTCAATATAATCGCCGCTCTGCCAAGCGGCGGCATCATCGCCAATGCCGACCAAAAGTTGCCGCCAGGAATCATATCGGGGATTTTGGGATTTTTCGGCGATGCTCTGTATAATCTCAATTAAGCCAAATTCTCCCAACTCGGATAGCTTCATCAATTGAATTATAACATTTCAAAAGCTGGCCTGTGATGCTATAGTCATTGTGGTATGTAAGCACTGCAATCGCGTAGAAAGGCTGTGAGGTTGTTTCGCCTTTGGCTCGCGATGGTGAATTAAGGAGTTACTGTTGTGAGGTATGCTATCCTTGCCGATGTCCATAGCAATCTAGTTGCTTTTCAAGCTGTGCTTCAGGATATAGAAAGCAAGGGCGGTATTGATGAGATTTGGTGCTTGGGCGATGTAGTGGGCTATGGACCTGAGCCTCATGCCTGCATTGAGCTTTTATGTCAATACAAGCATATTTGTGTTGCCGGCAATCATGACTGGGCAGCTACTGGTAAACTTGATATCTCCGATTTTAATCCCCATGCAGCTCAAGCCATCCTTTGGACGAGGCAGCAACTGGCTGCCGGGGATATGAATTATCTGCAAGATCTTCCTCAGAAGATAAGCAGGGGGGATTTTACCCTAGTTCATGGCAGTCCTCGCCATCCAATTTGGGAATACCTTGAGCCAGGGTGGCTATCAGCAAAGGATGTGGAGGATAACTTTAACCAGTTTGACACCAAATTTTGCCTTGTAGGGCATTCTCATAAACCGATAGTCTTCCAGCAGGATAGTTTAGAACATTACTCTGTGGCTAAAATTCCCAGTGAAATAAGGTTAAGCTTTGAAAGCAAGCGCTTGATTATCAATCCTGGTGGGGTGGGACAACCCCGTGATGGTGACCCTAGAGCTAGCTATGCCATCTATGATGGCGAGGCTCAAATGGTATATTATTATCGGGTTAACTACGATATAAGTGCTACTCAGCAAAAAATGATGGAATATAATTTACCTGCGCCTTTGATTGAACGATTAAGTTATGGCTACTAGTATGATATACTATACGGATTAAAATACTAGAGTTAGAGATGACTGATTATGAGTTAGTAACTGTGATAAGCCCCGAAGTTGACGGGGAAAGACTGCCTGAGATTATCGAGCAGGTGGGCAAGTTTATTACTGACGAAGGTGGGATGGTGGAATCAACTGAACAATGGGGAATACGGAAGTTAGCTTATCCTATAAAGAAGTTCATGGAAGCTAATTATGTTTTGACGCGATTTAAGCTGGAGCCCAATTTGACGAAGAAACTTGGTGCTGAACTACGAGCTTCGGAGGAAATTCTGCGGCATCTTATAGTAACAAGGGAGGGTTGAGAGATGGCAAGTTTAGCTAAAGTAACACTTATTGGTAATGTAGGCGGTGATCCTGAAATGCGCTATACCCCAAATGGTAGGGCAGTTACCTCTTTTCGGATGGCTACTAATCGTCGTTATACCACTTCCAGTGGCGAGACCAGGGAAGAAACAGATTGGTTTAGAATTAGCGTTTGGGGCAAGCAAGCGGAGGCTTGTAATCAATTTGTGACTAAAGGGAAACAGGTTTACGTTGAAGGAAGACTGCATGCTCGTAACTGGGAAGGACAGGATGGGCAAGTGCGTACCAGTCTTGAAGTAGTAGCGGACCGAGTGCTCTTCCTTGGTAAGCCAGGAGCTGTAGCTCCCCTTCCTGAAGAGGGCGTTCCTGAGGAAGGCGAGATCCAGCCCGAGGATCTGCCTTTTGAGTAATTCGAAGGAGTAAAGAATTGGCTGATTTTAGAGCAACAGGGCGGACAAGAAGCTTCATCCGTAAGCCTGCAGTTTGTCCTTTCTGCACTGGAAAGGCAACCATAGACTATAAAGATGTAGCTACCTTATCTCAGTATCTCACTAGCCATGGAAGCATTGGGTCACGGCACACAACTAGGGCTTGTGCTAAGCATCAGCGGGCTCTGGCACGAGCTATAAAGAGGGCTCGTTTTTTGGCTTTGTTGCCTTATGCCCCGGTTCATATCTGGAAGACAGGCGGTGTAGGCTTGCCTGCATCAAGACATCGCAGGAGTTAAATGCCTAAACGAACTTATCAGCCAAAGAGGCTTTCCAGGAAGAGAAAGCTCGGCTTTCGTGCCAGAGTGGCTACTCGAGGTGGCCGGAGAGTGCTTAAGCGAAGGCGGCTTAAAGGGCGGTGGAAGCTGACCCCGGTTTAGTTGTATGGGACGACCCTTGACGCTAACCAAGAAGGCAGATTACTTTTCGGTTTACCAAAGAGGCAAAGTATGGAAGGGAAATCTAATAGTGGTGAGAACTTTGCCCACGGGCTTAGGTTCGACCAGGTATGGTCTTTCGGTGAGTAAGAAGGTGGGCAATGCGGTAATACGCAATCGGTTGAAGCGCCTATTAAGGGAGATAATGCGGCTACAAGTGATAAAGCCGGGATGGGATATAGTATTTATTGCCCAACCTGAAGCAGCGGGTGCTGATTATCATGAATTGAAAAATTCGGTAGCTAGATTATTGGGGCAGGCGCAGTTGTTGATGGACGATGACAAAACGGTTAATCCTCGATTTGATTGAACTATATCAAACGACGATATCGGAAGTTACGCCGCATTCCTGCCGTTATCAACCCACTTGCTCGCACTATGCTCATGAAGCGATTGAAAGGTATGGATTTATTAAAGGTAGCTGGTTGGCAACTAAACGATTGGCTCGGTGCAATCCTTTCTCTAGAGGGGGATATGACCCTGTGCCTTGACCGCCATGCTGTGAGATATTGAAGTGAAAACTAATCTAACAAAATTTGTCGTCCTTTTTTGCCTTTTTAGCTTATTTGCATTTGGTTGTGCTGAAGCACCAACCGGGTTCTCGGGAATTACGCGTGGTGACGGGATTCTTTATGTAGGTTCAATGGATGGCAAAATCATTGCGATGAATGCCTCTGCTCGGAGCCAGCAACTTCACTTCCCGGCGGATGGGGAGTGGGTTTACGCTATTACTACTACTTCCCAGGGGGGATTGTCATGCGGTCCAGTATCCACTCCTGTTGCCATATATGGTACACCCGCTGTGGATGGAAATTTAGTGTTTATTGGCACCTATAATGGCAAAGTCTATGCCTTTAATATAGCTAATGGCGCTATGAGATGGGATTATCCTAAAGAAGGGTATATAGGAGCCATTGTAGGCAGCCCGGTAATCGTAAATGATACTGTTTGCCTGTGTAGTTCGGATGGCAGAGTTTACGCTTTGGATACGACCTATGGTGAATCTAATTGGAACTCGACTGTTCTTTGTGACAAGCTATGGGCCACTCCCTATATTGAGGGGGATAAGCTTTACATAAGTACCTTTGATGGGCATCTTTACGCCTTATCGGCTGACGATGGCAGTATAACCTGGAGTTTTGCCACAGAGTCAAAAATAGGATTTGTTTCCTCTCCAGTAGTGTCTAACGGAGTGATATTTGTAGGTTCCTTAGACCGCAACCTCCATGCTGTGAAAGTAGAAAGCAATGAAACATTGTGGAAATTCGCTGGAGGCAACTGCTTTTGGGCTACTCCTTTAGTTAGCAACAATGTGGTTTATGCTGGATGTCTTGATGGTAAGATTTATGCTGTTGATGCTGGCGATGGCACACAATTGTGGTCTTTTGATGCGGGAAGTCCTATAGTCGCCTCACCACTTCTGGTGGATGATTTACTGATAATAGCGTGTGACTCAGGAGAGGTATATGTTCTTAAGACTGAGGCTACAGGTGGTGACAGGATAGTAAATCAGTTATCCATTGGTACTTCTATCCGAGCATCGTTTTGTGCTTCAGGTGATGTAGTTTATGTTCGTGGACAGGATAATTGTCTGTATGCCTTGGATGTGAAACAGGGAAAGGAGACTTGGAATTTTACTCTAACTACCGAATAGAGGTTTTATAGTCATGGCTGACCTGTGGAGTTTGATTATTCTCAACCCGATGCTTAATGGGTTGATTGCGCTGACCAGTGTTTTAGATGGCAGTTTTGGACTGGCTATCATTGCGCTCACCATCATAGTTCGTTTGATACTCGTGCCCCTTACTTTGAAGCAACTCAAAGCCACCAAGGCTTTGCAAGGCATGCAACCTAAAATCCAGGAATTACAGAAGAAACATGGTAAGAATCAGCAAAAACTTCAGCAGGAGATGATGAAGCTCTATAAAGAGGCTGGAGTCAATCCGCTGGGTTGTTTGTGGCCAATGCTGGTTCAATTTCCAGTGTGGATTGCCCTCTATCAGTCTATCATGAGGGCTTTAGCTACTACTCCCGAAAGCCTGTTAGATTTATTTCGGCATCTTTACTCCTGGGAGGTGGTGACTCGGGCCCTTCCGCTAGATAGCCATTTCCTGTGGCTCAATTTAGGAGTGCCTGACGGCACCATGATTCTAGCCATTATAGTGGGCGGCTCAATGTGGGTACAACAGAAGATGGTAACTGCTCCCACGGTTGACCCGAGGCAGAAGTCGATGAATAGCATGATGCAGTTAATGATGCCATTTATGTTTGCTTTCTTTACCTTGATGTTTCCCAGCGGTTTGGCTCTTTTTTGGGCAGTTTCCAATGTGATTGGCATTGTAATTCAGTATTTAGTTACTGGGTGGGGGTACCTGGGTCGTGGTGCTTTGCCTAAGTTGCCATTAACACGGTAAACTAAAACAGCATCATCAAAACAATCTTAAGGCAATTCAGTACTGTGGTGAATTGCTCAAAGGGGAGGTTAAAATATGGAGGAGCTGGAGATAGTTGCAGGCACGGTTGAGGAAGCACTGGAGGAAGCGGAAAGGCGACTTGAGATGAAGCGAGACCAATTTGAAGTAGAGGTTGTTAATGAAGGGAAGTCAGGGATTCTGGGTATGGGAGCTGAAGAGGCTGTAATCAGGGTGAAGCCTTTACCTCCACCAGGGGAGGATTTGGTTGAGATAGCTAAAGAGATTCTGAATAAGTTGCTTGATTTGTTAGAGGTAACAGCCGAGGTTGAAGTTCTGCCTGACCAAATACCGGTGACTTTTAATATCAAAGGCGATGATTTGGGTATTTTGATTGGACGTCATGGGCAAACCATAGCCTCTTTGGAGTACATTGTTAAACTTATAATAGCTGGACGATTAGAGAGTTGGCAGCCACTTTTTATTGATGTTGGTGGATACCGGGAACGGCGCCGCAGTTCACTTCAGGAATTGGCGTTGCACTTGGCGGAACAGGTTAAATTAAGACAGCATGCTATAACTTTGGAGTCAATGCCTGCCAGTGAACGGCGCATCATCCACCTCGCCTTGGCTGAGCATCCTGAAGTGGTAACTCATAGTATAGGTGTCGGTGAGGATAGGAAAGTAGTTATTTCACCTAAACAGAGCTAAGTTGTGTTCAAGAAGGTCAATAGTAAAATAGACTTCCCTCAACTGGAAAAGGATATTCTCCGTTATTGGAAGGAACACAAGATCTTTGACAAAAGTGTTGAGGTGAGGGAAGGGTCGAAGAGGTACGTCTTTTATGAAGGTCCACCTACCGCTAACGGCAGCCCGGGGATCCATCATGTGCTTTCCCGTCTATTTAAAGATGTTGTCTGCCGGTATAAAACGATGAAAGGCTATCACGTGCCACGCAAGGCTGGATGGGATACCCATGGTCTGCCTGTGGAGTTGGAAGTGGAGAATACCCTTGGATTTACCAGCAAGGCTCAAATTGAGGAATATGGGATAGCCCAGTTTAACCAAAAGTGTCGGGGAAGCGTTTCCAAGTATATCAAGGAATGGGAGGCAATGACTGAGCGTATTGGTTATTGGCTGGATATGAAGAATCCCTATGTAACACTGGATAATGGCTATATTGAATCTTGCTGGTGGGCGATAAAGCAATTGTGGGACAAAGGGCTTGTTTATCAGGGATACAAGGTAACGCCGCATTGTCCCCGGTGTGGGACATCTCTTAGCTCTCACGAAGTAGCTCTGGGTTACGAGGAGGTTGATGACCCTTCGGTTTATGTAAAATTTAGGCTCACGCCGAGTTCGGTCATGACGACACCCCTTGAGCCTCTTTTCAATAACTTCCAGCACAAGCCCGCTTACTTGCTGGCGTGGACTACTACTCCTTGGACGCTCCCTGGGAATACTGCCCTGGCGGTGGCACCAGATGCTGAGTATTCAATAATGGAGGGAGAGGATGATTACCTTATCATGGCTTCGGTTCTTGTGGGTAAGGTAGGACTTGAAGGCTATCGTGAGGTAGATAGGGTCAAGGGGGCAGACCTCGCGGGCGTGCAAAAAGGGCTGAGATACGAACCGCTATTCAATCCACACGAGTATGGTGTAGAAAGAAAGCGGTTCAGTGAGTATCACAGAAAACCAGGCCCATGGCTTATGGCACTTGAAATTCAGCCAGAGGATATGGCTTTATCCTTCCCGGTTATCGATACCGACTTCGTCTCCCTGGACGAGGGCACTGGCATCGTCCATAGTGCACCGGCTTTTGGCGAGGTGGACTTTGGGGCGGGTGAGGATAATGGCCTCGATTTCGTGCGAGATTATGTTGATTTGCAGGGTATCATACAGGGTACCTATCCCTTCGCTGGCAACTTTGTGAAAGATGCCGACCCTCTTATCCTTGAAGACCTTAAATCTCGTGGTTTGCTTTACCGCAGTGAGAGAATTGTTCATACCTATCCTTTCTGCTGGAGGTGTGAATCGCCTCTTCTCTATTATGCTAAGCCAGCCTGGTACATCAAAACAACGGCAGTAAAAGATAGGCTTACTGGTGGTAACGATGAGATAAACTGGTATCCTGAGTATATCAAGTATGGTCGTTTCGGTGATTGGCTGGAAAACAACGTCGATTGGGCTATCTCCAGGGAGCGCTATTGGGGGACGCCGTTGAATATCTGGCGATGTGAATCCTGTGGTAATCTTGACTGCGTAGGTAGCGTTGAGGAACTAAAGACAAGGTCAAAACTGACAGCTGACAGCTATCAACTGAAAGCTTTGAGTGATTTACATCGTCCTTACGTAGATGAAATCACTTTTCCTTGTCCTGGATGCAACGGTGTAATGCACCGTGTTCCTGAGGTACTTGACTGTTGGTTTGATTCTGGGGCCATGCCCATAGCCCAATGGCATTATCCTTTTGGGGATAAGGAGCAATTTGAACAGAATTTCCCTGCTGATTTTATTTGTGAAGCCATTGACCAAACTCGTGGTTGGTTTTATAGCTTACATGCTATATCCACGCTGCTCTTCGACCGCCCTTGTTTTAAAAATGTTGTCTGTTTAGGGCACATCGTGGATGCTCAAGGCGAAAAAATGAGCAAATCTAAGGGTAACGTCGTTGATCCCTGGATGGTGGTGGACAACTATGGTGCTGATGTGCTTCGTTGGCACTTACTTACCGCAGCGCCCGGAGAAAATGTCCATCGTTTTTCCACGCAAATGGTAGCTGAGACAATGCGGGGAGATTTGCTTACTTTGTGGAATATCTATTCCTTTTTTGTTCTTTACGCTAACATTGACCATTTTGTTCCTCAGGAAGGGGAAAAGAATCTGTCTTTTTCTCACCTGGATAACTGGATTATCTCGGAGCTCAATCGGCTTATCGCTGACGTGACCAAGGCGTCAGATAATTATGACTTTACTTCAGCAGCACGTAGAGCCGGGAATTTTGTGGACGAGCTTTCCAACTGGTATGTAAGGAGGGGCAGGCGGCGATTTTGGAAAAGCGAAGAAGATGCCGATAAGTTAGCTGCTTATAACACCCTGTACCAGTGTTTGGTAACCTTATCCAAGTTGTTGGCTCCGTTTGTCCCCTTCATTGCTGAGGAAATTTACCGAAACCTGATTTGTTCTGTGAATCAGCAAGCTCCCGAAAGTGTGCATCTGACTGATTTCCCATTGGCAAATGAAGCTAAAATTGATGACAGGTTGGACGGTGAGGTTAGATTAGCAATGAAGATAGCCAGTCTGGGCAGAGCGGCGCGAGCTAAAGCAGGCATCAAGGTACGGCAACCATTGGCTAAAGCAATTATTACATTAACGCAGGAAAGCGGAAGGGGTGCTTTGCAAAAGTCTGCCGCTGATGTCATGGATGAGATAAATGTTAAGGAACTGGAGTTTGTTAAGGACACGCTATCAGAAGACATGCCCTACCATGCCGTGGCTAATGATGGGAAATATTGGGTAGCTATAGATGCAAGGTTATCTCCCCAGCTTGAAGATGAAGGCGCAAGCAGGGAAATCGTGCGTCATATCCAGACTATGCGTCGTGCTGCCGGATTTGATGTTGCCGACCATATTGCTACCTACTATCAAGGAGAAGAAGATATTACCAGAGTGATGAAGGATTTTGCTGGCTATATCAAGCAAGAGACCTTGTCTCTGGAGCTTACTAAGGATTTACCGCCTGAAGGTGCTTATGTTGAAAAGCATCGCATCTCAAACAGCGATGTTTTGTTGGCTGTCAGTAAGGTTGACTAGCTTTGTGGCGACGGGCTTTGCTCTAGCACAGCGTAGGTTGTCTTGGTGGCTCTTCCTCTAACAAAAGTTATCTCTACTGTTTCACCAATTTGGCACTCAAGTATCGCCTCCTGCAATGCTTGAGCGGTGGCAATTTCTTTGTCTTGGAACTTGGTGATTATATCTCCCTTCTTTAATCCGGCGGCCTCCGCTGGGCTGTCAGGAGCCACCTCTGTAATCAGCACTCCTTCATCAATTGTAAGGTTGTTGAGCCAGGCGGTGAGCCAGTCCAGAGTTTGAATATACACTCCCAGCCAGGGGCGAATTATGTAGCCCTGGCGGATTAAATCTTCAATGATTGGCTTGGCGCTACTGCTGCTTATGGCGTAACCCATGTTTTCTGCCCCAAGGATCTTGGCACTGGTAATGCCTACCACTTCGCCCTTCATGTTCACCAGTGGTCCGCCACTATTACCGGGATTGATCGCTGCCGTAGTTTCGATCAGGGCATAGAGCATCTCCCCGGATAATAGGGTTATGGTGACGTTTGATCCACTTACAATTCCTTCGGTTACCCTCAGACCCATGCCAAAGGCATTCCCAATAGCCAGCACCCATTCCCCTATTGCTAGTGAGGAGGAATTGCCCAGGCAGGTGTAGGGTAAATCGCTGGCGTCAACTTTGATCACTGCCAGGTCAGTCAGCGCATCTTTGCCCACTACATTGGCGGAAAATGTCTCGCCATTATCCATAGTTACCTCAATATTTTGAGCGTTGGCAACCACATGCTCATTGGTAGCGATATATCCCTGCTCTCCGTCAATCACGAATCCAGAGCCTTGAGCTACCTCTGTAGTTACGGAAACTACCGCAGGTTTCACCTTTGTCACTACAGCGGAGAAGCTTGGCAACAAGGCGCTTGATTGATTATATGTGGTAGGGAAAGTCCAATTGGGCTCAATTGTTTCGGTGGCATTGCTGGGGGGAGGGGGAGTGAATACTTCGGGCGCGATGCAGCCAGTTACGCTCAGCAGAATTAAAGCTAACGTCGCTAGAAAAAGGGAGATGTGTTTGAATTTATCACGCATTACAAACTTAATTTTATTACTCTAGCTTGGTTTGGACAAGTTTTCCTATCAAGTGACTTATTTAAGGATAGGTGGTAAAGTATTATAAAATGACTCAGCTATATTTGGAGCAGCTTTTGAAGGGGGTTGTAGAACCTTTGTTACTTCTCGTTATCAGCGAGTTGCCGACGTATGGCTATCACATTGCCAAGGAGTTAAACAAGAGGAGCAGAGGTTACTTCAAATTCGGAGGCAGCACCATTTACTCAGCACTACGCCGCTTGGAACGGGAAGGGTTAGTGTTGAGCACGTGGCAGCAGGTTACCCAGAAGCAAAAGCGGAGATGCTATGAGTTAACTGAAAAAGGGCATCAAATTCTAGCTGAGGAATTAAGCGAGTGGCAGCAATTTTATAATGCCACCAGTAAGGTTGTAAGTTACTGAAGCTATCTTTGCAGTCGAAAGCGAAATAGTGGTACTACGCATCTTAGGTGCCCATAGCAACGAAGCTAAAGGGGCTTGCCTAACTTCTTTGTTGCTTGATGATGTGTTAGCTATAGATGCCGGTGGGCTTACTTCCACCCTTTCTTTAGCCGAGCAAGAAAAAATCAAGGCTGTATTGCTTACACACCATCATTTTGACCACACACGGGATTTAGTCACTCTTGGTTACAATGCTGCTTTGTGGGATGGTCAAATTAAAGTCTATGCTCTATCTGAAACTCTAAACGTTGTTATTCCATGCCTTCTTGATGGCAAGATATATGCTAATCTGCTTGAATATCCCTCTAAGAAAAGACCCGCACTTCAGTTTGAGACTATTGAGCCATATAAGGAAGCAAATATGCAAGGATACAAGATTTTGGCATTACCGGTAAAACATAATACCCCTGCTGTTGGTTATCAAGTTACCTCCCCCGAGGGTAAAAAGTTGTTTTACACCGGTGATACCGGTCCCGGGCTATCTGATTGCTGGGAGCATATTTCCCCCGATTTACTTATCTGCGAGTCTTCCCTTCCAAATATGTTGGGAGATTTTGCCAGGAAAGCTGGACATCTTACCCCACAACTGCTGAAAGATGAGCTTATCCAGTTCAAGCAACTTAACGGTTATTTGCCAAAGGTCATCGTGATTCATGTTGCTATTTTGCATGAGCAGGGAATTGAACAAGAAGTGGCCCAGGTAGCCAGGGAGCTGGGAGCTGATGTAAGCCTGGGCCACGAAGATATGCGGGTGGTGTTATAGGTTAGCCTACCTTTGGCAGCTCAGCCAGCGCCTCCTTTACCTTGTCCTCGGGATATTCATAATCCTGGAGCTTGCCCGAAAAGTAAGCATCATAGGCAGCCATGTCAACATGTCCATGTCCGCTGTGGGCTATCAGGATGGTTTTTGACTCGCCTGACTCTCGGCATTTCAACGCTTCATCGATTGCCACTTTGATGCAATGGTTTGTTTCCGGTGCACTGATGATGCCCTCGGTGCGGGCGAAAGTCACCCCGGCTTTGAAGGTAGCAATCTGGTGCTCAGCCCTGGCTTCAACAAGACCTAATCGATGGAGGTGACAGATAATGGGTGCCATCCCATGATAGCGCAAGCCACCAGCATGTATCGGGGGTGGGATAAAGCCATGTCCCAGGGTGTACATCTTAATCAAGGGAGTGAGCTGGGCTGAATCGCCAAAGTCATAGGCATATGGTCCCTTGGTAACGGTGGGAGCAGACATAGGCTCGACATTGATGATACGCAGGTCTGGCCTTGTCCCATCAATTTTATCCTTGACAAAGGGCAAAAATAGCCCGGCGAAGTTTGAGCCTCCACCAATGCAGCCGACGATGATGTCGGGGTAGGCATCTGCCTTCTCCATCAACTTTTTCGCCTCCAGGCCGTTCACAGTTTGATGCAGCAGAACATGGTTGAGCACGCTGCCCAGGGCGTAGTGAGTGTCATCATGGGTCACACAATCTTCTACCGCCTCGCTAATGGCAAGACCAAGGCTGCCGGGGCAATCAGGCCATTTTGCCAGCATATCTCGCCCTACCTTGGTATCCTCACTCGGGCTGGGCACGCATTTAGCCCCCCAGGTCTCCATCATTATTCTGCGGTAAGGCTTTTGATCATAGCTAATCCTCACCATATAGACCTTGATCTCAACGCCGAAGCAGGCGCCGCCGAAGGATAGGGCACTTCCCCACTGCCCTGCTCCAGTCTCGGTGCTGATGCGCTTTATCCCTTCCTGTTTGTTGTAATATGCCTGGGCTACGGCGGTATTTGGCTTATGGCTGCCGGGAGGGCTTGTCCCTTCATATTTGTAGAAAATCTTTGCCGGCGTATCCAGAGCCTTCTCCAATCTATGCGCCCGAAATAGCGTTGTCGGTCTCCATAGCTGGTATACATCGCGCACCTCCTCGGGTATTTCAATCCATCGCTCAGTGCTCACCTCTTGCTTGATCAGCTCCATGGGAAATAGGGGTGCTAAATCGTCAGGAGTGACTGGATTTCCAGTACCTGGGTGCAGAACCGGTGGCAGCGGCTCGGGCAAATCAGCCTGGATGTTGTACCACTGAGTAGGGATTTCTGTTTCGTCAAGGGTGAATTTTGTTCTTTCCATTTTCTAACCTCCTTTCATTGTTTGTCTATTTCACCGTTTCTATTCAGGCGTCGGCGTGGCGCCAAGTCTTAATATTAACATAATCAAACCTCCTTCAGCATAATAAAAAGGCCTCTCGCCAGGGGGCGAGAGGCCTAACCTTCGCGGTGCCACCCCATTTCAGTCTTGCGACTATCTCTTATCAGGTACGGCTCAGCTTGAGAGCGATACCCCGGGCTTCTAACGGTGCCCTACCGACAAAGCCTACTCAGCCTTGTAGCCTTTCGGTTTGCAGCTCCCAGGTCCATTCCAGCCTTGCGCAAGTATCGGCTTACACCTTACCCGACTCTCTGAACTCCGCCTCAGATTGTACTAGTCCTGTTCGCAGCCTTTCACTTATTCAGTTTCATTATATTCTATGTAGCAAGCCCACTCTTTGTCAAGAGAGGTTAGCTGGGCAAAGTTGAAGACAGCTATAACATGCGCAGGGGAAGCGTGATTCCATTCAGATGTGTGGTTATACTGTGAACAGATACAGCCTGATTGACAAACTCCGGGGTTCAAGGTAGAGTGTCTCGAATATGTCCCGAATATTTGATAGGGCGGGTGTAGCGTAAAAACAGTCAAAGTAGGTGGGTGTGGCATGATGTGGGGCGACCTTATCCAGCCTTCTGTTGAGATGGCTGAGAAGGCTGATGTGCACTATCAATGTTACGATTTTCTCTCTGAATTTACCATGTCGTTGCTTTATCGGTTGAGGCAAAGGAGTCCTCTTTCAGGTTATCCCACCGATGTTGTGGAATGGAATAAACGGCTTTTGCCCATCGCCATTAAGAAAGGCATCAGGCTTGTTTCTAATGGAGGAGGGGCTAATCCCGAGATAGCTGCTGACGAGATATTGTATATAGCTCAGGCGCTGGAAGTGCCTTTGAAGCTGGGAGTTGTTACTGGCGATGATGTGCTTGATACTATAAAGAGGCTGCGAAAGGAAGGGATGAAATTCCCCAACACGGATACTGGCGAGGAGGATATTACCAGCATCGAAGACAAGGTGATAGGTGCTCATGCTTACATCGGTGCTGACCAGATTATCGAAGCTCTTAAGGCGGGATGTGATGAGATAGTGGGAGGAAGGTTCTCCGATAACGCTTTATACGTTGGGCCAATGATGTATGAGTTTGGCTGGGAATATAAGGAACCTTATTGGAATAAAATTGGCGCTGCTATAACTGCGGGGCACATAGTTGAATCCTCCCGGTCGTGTTGTGGTGCGATGAGCAGCATATGGCGGGAAATTCCTGAGCCCTGGCATCCTGGTTATCCTATTGTCGAGATGAATGAAGATGGCACTGCGGTAATCACCAAGATGCCTGACACGGGTGGTTTGGTGAACCGCCAAACAATCAGGGAGCAGTTGGTCTACGAGATTCTCGACCCCCGAAACTATGTAATGCCCGATGGAATTGCTGATTTGACGACGTTGCATCTTGAGGATGTGGGGCAGAACAGGGTAAGGATTGCCAACATGACTGGAAAGCCAAGACCTGACAAGCTGAAGGTAGGAATAGGCTTCCATGGTGGGTTTCTGTTTGATGTAACTGTTCACATTGTCTGGCCTGATGTTCTGGAGAAGGCGAGAATGTGCAAAAAGCATTTCCAGGAGTGGCTTAAGTGGGCTAATGTGCATCCTTTAGAGTGGGAGGTTCAGATTGACGGTGTTAACATGTGTTTGGGTCCCACCGTTTCCGTAGATGAGATAGAGGAAAAATATGGCAGGGACATTCCTGAGATAGGAGTAAGGTTTGCTACCAAGTGGCAGACTCGTGAAGAGGCGGAGTTCTTTAAAAGAGAGCTTGGAAGGATTTGGTCAATTTTTCCTGGTTTGCCATTTGGACAGCATGTTCCGCCAGCGCCCATTCGGATAACAGCTTTCTGGCCAACGCTTATCCCCAGGAGCGAAGTCCATCCTACATTAGCTATAAAGGAAGGCAGACTGTAGGAAGGAGGCAGAATGGTAGTAAAGATACCAAAGACGGGTAAGGTGCAACTAAAGGATATTTGCTATGCACGCTCTGGAGATAGAGGGGATAAAAGCAACATTGGTTTGCAGGCTATTGATTTCGACGAAAAGATTTATGGACTGATAAAGAAGAAGGTCACCCCCGAGGCACTGCAGAAGCATTTCAAGGAGTGGAGCAAGGGTGATGTGCATATTTATCCCATGGATAACGTGAAGGCTTTGAACATCGTTCTTGACCATGGTCTTGGTGGGGGAATGACCACCACCCTCCGCTGGGATGGCACCGGAAGGGCAATGGGGCAGGCACTCTTGCGCATGTATATTGATGTCGATTAATAGTCTGTGCCGCAGGTAACAGAAGTTCTCCAGCCTGGCAAAGGAGCTCACTTGCCAGGTTGGTTTTTTGTTGAGCTTGGTATTGTAAATATCACCTGGTTAGATTTATTATTTAACCAAGACTTCGTAATATATGGGGATATCAATGGCGGTAACCAAAGAAAAGGAACTAAATATACAATCAATTAGCGAAGGTAAGTTGACCTGGTTCTATATTGAAAAGCCCTCTGCCGCTGAGGTTGAATTTTTAAAGCAGCATTTCAAGTTCCATCCCCTTAACCTGGATGACATCTTGAGCCGTATCCAGCGCCCTAAAGTCGACGAATATGATGACCATTTATTCATAGTACTCCATTTTCCTGTGTTTGATAAGGAGCATCGGATAACGAGGCCGAGCGAGGTAGATGTTTTTGTCGGGGAAAATTACCTTGTCACTGTGCATTGTTCTGCTGACCTCAAGCCACTGGCTAAGTTTTTCAGGGAGTGTCAGATTAATGAAGAGAAGCGACGCACCTATTTAGGACGAAGCTCCGGTTTTCTGCTCTACCATATTCTCGATAGGTTAGTTAACTATTGCTTCCCCATCCTGGGTAAGATTACCGAGAGCATTGATGATGTGGAGGATGTTATCTTCGCCAAAGCTGTTCCAAAGACAGTTCGTGAGATCGCCCTGATTCGGCATGACCTTATCTCTTTTCGCCGGGTTATCCATCCCCAGATACGGGTAATCGAGACGCTGGAGAAGGAGGAATATCCTTTCTTTAAGGAAGACCAGGAAGCTTATTTTGGTGACATTGCTGACCATACTCGTAAAATCTGGGATGGGCTTGAAGATAACAAGGAAGTCGTCGACGGGCTTGCTGAGACTAGCAATTGGTTAACCTCAAATCGCATCCAAGAGATAATGCGTGTTTTGACTATTATCATGGCAATCATAGCACCAGCTACATTGGTGGCTAGCATTTACGGTATGAACATCCCCTTACCAGGTGGACTGGAGTCAGGCAATCTTTTACCCTTAGGTATGTTGCTTTTAGTTATGGCATTTATCGGTGTAGGCATGATTGTTTACGCTCGCCGCCGAAGATGGTTGTAAGTATCCCTTGATTTAGAGCGGGCTCTTTTGCCTTCCAAACTGATGAAGTTCATCGCGGATAATAACGTTGGTAAATTAGCTAAATGGCTCAGGATTATTGGCTATGATACCTTGTTTTTTGATGAAACGGATGATGGGAAACTGATTAAAATTGCGGTTAAAGAGGACAGGACGATTTTGACCAGGGACACCCAAATCATGGTAAGGCGGTTGGTTACCAATGGCAGGCTAAAGGCTGTATTGATTAAACACGATAACCCCAAAGCTCAATTGCAGGAGGTGGTTACAAAACTAGATTTAGATTATCATCGTAAACCTTTCTCTCTTTGTCTCGAGTGTAACCAGCCACTAATGCCAAGAAGCAAGGAAGAAGTGCGGAGTTTAGTTCCGCCGTATGTATTCGAGACCCAGAACCACTATATGGAATGTCCAGTATGCCACCGTATCTATTGGCAGGGCACTCACTGGCAAAGAATGAGTAAGGAACTGGAGGAGCTTGCCAGGGAAGAGAAATGAAAATCGTCACTGCTGACCAAGTGAGGGAAATTGAAAATCAAGCTGTTAACTGGGGCGTTTCATTGGAAATGCTCATGGAAAATGCCGGCAACGCCGTAGCCGCACAGGTTAAGCAAGTGTTGCATAGCGCTGTTGGTAAAAGGGTGTTGGTTCTGGTTGGTCCGGGCAATAACGGTGGGGACGGCTTGGTAGCTGCGCGTTATCTCCATGACTGGGGAGCTAAGGTCAATATTTGCCTTTGTGCATCCAGGCGCAAGGATGATAAAAACCTTAAACTAGCTATGCAATGCGGGATACCTATTATCCACGCTTATGAAGGTAAGACTATCGCTGACCTGCGTGCTTCCATATCCTCGGCTGATGTCATCATTGACGCCCTTTTTGGCATTGGTAAAATCCGCCCTATTGAAGGGATATTCAAGGAAGTATTGCAAAATGTTTCTATGGTTAAGGGAACGAAGTCAAAGCCTGTCCTGGTGGCTGTTGATTTACCCTCGGGGCTCAACTCCGATACTGGCGAAGTAGACCCGAATTGTCTCTCGTGCGACATCACTGTTACCTTCGGTTATCCCAAAATTGGGTTATTCAGTTTTCCTGGCGCCGGGAAAGTGGGCAAGCTAGTCATTGCTGACATTGGAATTCCTCAAGATTTGGCTCATGATATAGATGTGGAACTGATAACCGAGCGGTGGGTAAAGGAAACTTTGCCACAGCGTCCTTTGAATGCCCATAAAGGTAGTTTTGGGAAGGTATTGGTCATTGCTGGCTCAGTTAACTACATCGGCGCTGCTTATCTTGCCTGTATGGGTGCTGCCAGAGTGGGTGCTGGACTGGTGACTTTGGCTACTGCTACTAGCCTTCACCCCATTCTGGCGTCTAAATTGACCGAAATAACCTATATCCCACTGCCTGAAGCTAAGACGGGGGTGATTGGTTCACAGGCAATCTCTACGCTGCAATTGGAGCTTAGCAATTACGACGTATTGCTTCTTGGCTGTGGGTTGGGACAGCATCCTGACACGGTGGAATTCGTTAAGTCTTTGCTAACTGATAGCTCTCAGCTGTCAGATGTCAGTTGTCTAATTCTGGATGCTGATGCCGTTAATACCTTGGCTCAAATACCTCAGTGGTGGCGAAAGTTAAGGCGAGATGCTATCCTTACGCCGCATCCTGGGGAGATGGCGAGATTGTTGGGAATTTCGACAAAAGAAGTTCAGGAAAGTAGGTTATCAATAACGCAACGCTCAGCAAAAGAATGGAAGAAAACCGTTGTGCTTAAAGGGGCTAACACGATTGTGGCTGCTCCAAATGGGGAAGCCAAAGTGAATAATGCTGCAAATCCTGCTTTAGCTTCAGCGGGGACGGGGGATGTCCTCGCTGGTGCAATAGCTGGGCTGGCGGCGCAAGGGCTTTCTCTTTTCCATGCTGCTGCCTGTGGGGTGTATCTTCATTCTCGAGCGGGCGAGATTGTCGCTGAGAAGCTGGGTGATGCCGGGGTAATTGCCACTGATTTGCTACCTGTTTTGCCCAGGGTAATCAAGGCATTGAGAGAGGGTTAGCTGTTATGTTACTGGCTATTGATATTGGAAACAGCAGCATCGCCATAGGTATATTTGATGGCGAGAAGCTTAAGGCTACCTGGCGATTAGCCACAAGGATACAGCGCGAGGCGGATGAATATGGTGCTTTGTTGGTTGCCTTTCTCAAGCAGAAAAAGTTGCCTATTTCGAGAATCACTGGGGGAGCGACCTGCAGCGTTGTTCCACCATTGATCCCCGTTTTTCAGGAGATGTGCCGAAAATACCTGAATATTCTCCCTTTAATAGTTGAAGCGGGGGTTAAAACGGGGATACGCCTTTATGTGGATAACCCCCGGGAACTCGGTCCTGACCGGGTAGTGAACGCTGTTGCTGCTCACCATCTTTATGGAGGTCCGGCGATTGTCATTGACTTCGGCACTGCTACTACCTTTGATGTTATTTCTGAAGAAGGTGATTATTTAGGTGGAGCCATTTCACCGGGAGTCACCATTTCTACCGAAGCGCTATTTTCCTACACTGCCATGTTACCCCGGGTGGAGTTAGTTCGCCCCAAGCAAGTTATTGGCAAGAATACGATTTCTGCGATGCAATCAGGTATAATATTTGGATATATAGGGCTTGTTGAGGGTATGATTAATCGGATAGAACAGGAATTAGGGAGTAAAGTGAAGGTTATAGCTACTGGAGGATATGCCCACCTTCTGGCTGAGGCAACATCGCGGATAGAGATAATAAATCCTGATTTGTCGTTAATTGGGCTGCGTCTTATCTATGAAATAAATAAAGTAGAAGGGCGCGAGGAGCATCATGCTTGAAGGGAAGACGGTAATCCTGGGAGTAACAGGGAGCATCGCTGCTTATAAGGCGGTGGATATTGCTAGCCAGCTCAGCAGGGCAGGGGTCAAGGTGGATGTAGTTATGACTGAAAAGGCTACCAGGTTTGTATCCCCGCTCAGTTTTCGTGCTATTACCGGAAGGACTGTGACGACCGACATGTTTGATGCCTCTTCGGAACTTAGTGTTACCCATATTGCTCTGGCTAGAGCTGCTGATGTAGTTGCTATCGCTCCAGCCACGGCTAATGTCATTGCCAAGTTAGCCGCTGGCATTGCTGATGATGTGCTGTGTTGCACGGTGTTAGCAACCAATGCACCTGTAGTAATAGCACCAGCCATGGATGCGAACATGTATGAGAATCCTGTTACCCAGGAGAATGTGTCCAAGCTAAAGAAGCGTGGCTTCATCTTTGTAGGACCAAAATTTGGCAAGTTGGTTTCGGGGGTGGAGGGTCTGGGACGGTTTGCCAATACTGGGGAGATAATAGGTGTTATTTCTCAAGTACTGGGTAGGGGGGGAAGCTTTGCCGATAGGCATATCGTGGTTACTGCTGGTGGCACGCAAGAATTTATTGACCCGGTTCGCATTATCACTAACCGCTCTTCAGGGAAGATGGGTTATGCCCTTGCTGAGGCTGCTCGTGATCGGGGGGCTAAGGTAACGTTGATTACCGGTCCCACCTTGCTCACCAGGCCTGTTGGTGTTGAAGCAATTGATGTTTGCACTGCTGAAGAGATGCTTCAGGCGGTGAGAAGCGCTATTTCTGGGGCTGATGTTTTAGTTATGGCAGCAGCGGTAGCAGATTACCGCCCCAGGAGTAAAGCCAAAGGTAAAATAAAGAAAGAAGATGCTGGATTAACCCTGGAGTTGGAACGCACTCCAGATATTTTGGGCGAGGTTAAAGGGGATTTCATCAGAGTAGGTTTTGCCGCTGAAAGTGAGAATCTGGTGGAAAATGCCACACGAAAATTGCGACAGAAAAAGCTTGATCTTATTGTGGCTAATGACGTTACTGCTAAGGGTAGTGGGTTCGGCGTCGATAGCAATCGAGTAACCATAATTGGTAAGGATGGCAAATCTGAAAGCCTGCCGCTTCTTCACAAAAAAGAGGTGGCTGATAAAGTTCTGGACAAAGTGGCGCCACTTCTAAATAAGCGTTAGCCTGTCCTTGACAAAATTCACCATTATGTTACACTAATTATGGAACTAAATGAGGTCTAATTTTGGGAGCAATATGGTTACTAAAAATAAAGCACATCTAGTTTTCCCTCAAGACCTTCTCCAGGCGCTAGACAAAGTAGTAGGCAAAAGGGGAAGGAGCAAGTTTGTAGTGGAAGCAACAAGAAAGGAACTGAGGAGGATTCAGTTTCTTCAGGCATTGCGGGAAGCAGCAGGCTCTTGGAAGGATGAGGAACATCCTGAGCTCACGGAAAAAGGAACTTACCAATGGGTGAGAGAGCAACGGGAGGCAGAGGACAGAAGATTTAAGGAATTTTCGCGGTAAATAGTGGCTAATTATCTATTAGATACCACGGTAATCATTGATTGTCTTCGGGGGGGAAGGGAAACGGTTGAGTTCTTAACCGAGGTAGCCTCTGAGGGCTCATCAGTCGGGTGCTGTGCAATCAATATTGCTGAAGTTTATGCTGGAATGAAGGAGAACGAGAGACAACTTACCAAGAAATTCTTAGATAGCCTTGAGTATTATGAAGTGACCAGAAACTTGGCTGAACAAGCGGGGGAATATAAAAGAGAATATAGTAAGAAGGGGATTACTCTTTCGCTCTCCGATGTCATAATTGCCGCCGTAGCTATCTCCAATAATCTGACCCTTATCACTGATAATTTAAGGCATTATCCTATACCTGACATTAACATCAAGCAAATAGAGGCAGGAAGTAGAGGCTAATATGCTGCTATTCAGAGGTCTAGGCAAGTGGTTCAGAGCACATCCTGAACTTAAACCGGGAAATAACCTTGTGATTCAAGTTATTGAGCTAATGAAGCGCTATCGCCTTAAGGTAGCGTGAATAGTCATTAAAAATGCCTGAAATTCCTAAAGCCTATGAGCCAGGTAGAATAGAGAGAGACTGGTATAACTTCTGGCTCAAGCAGGGCTACTTTACCCCTGAGATAGACCCCAAAAAGAAGCCTTTCGTTATTATCATGCCACCGC
>Ga0315552_1000218_pt1 | contig 36999 bp, 34 predicted proteins | sample SalMarSW160170MG_2_FD_203102 | JGI IMG/M metagenome (GOLD analysis project Ga0315552, IMG submission 203102) | Salt marsh sediment microbial communities from the Plum Island Ecosystem LTER, Massachusetts, United States - Salt Marsh Sediment SW1601-70 ...
TTTCCAGCATTGTACCGTATATGTCCTTCCAATCGTGCCATATCACTGTATTTCCATATATTTTCGGATCCCATTGGGTATCTGAATCTGTGCATATGGGGAACTCTGTTTGTGTTTCAAGATCATAGCCATAGATATCTGAGTATATTTCTATATCATCTATATCTTCTGGGTGTAAATATGCAGGTAATGAATTATCGTTATTTGTCCAATACTCCCATAAAACTACATTTTTATAAATTGCCGGATGCCACTGGTATCCTGGAGATGCAGGAATGAAAAACTCACTTGAATTCATTAAATCGTATCCATATATATCGCCATCATCATTTCTGTAATCTCTCCAGACGACAATATTTTCATATAAGACGGACTGACCCTGACAAGCTGGGTCTGTACAGAGAGGAAATCTTTCTGTTCCATACGCAAATACTGAAAATGTTAATATCGATATTACCATCATTCCCATTATAACTTTCACTTTTTTCATTTGTTCACCCTATTTTCATAATCCTAATTTAGTATACTCATTTATTATATAAAAACATTTCGATTGATGCTCTCACAATACTCCCAAAGATTTATAAATGAACTGAGTTTACAAAGTTCTCAATGATGCTTATTCTGACAGAGAAACCGAATGTCGCCAATAAAATAGCAAACTCTCTGGGTAAACCTCTTCAGAAGAAGAATAAGAAAGTTAGTTATTATGTCATAAAAGATAAAGGTATCGTCATAGCTTCTGCTGTGGGGCATATTTATTCCCTAAGACAGGCAAGACCCATAGATGATTATCCTTTCTTTGATTACGGCTGGGTACCTATTTATAAATACAATGAGAACTCTAAATATGTTAAAGATTATGAGACAACATTGAAAAAACTGGCTAAAGATTGTAATGAGTTCGTAAATGCCTGCGATTATGATATAGAAGGGAGTGTAATAGGCTACAATGCTTTAAGGTTTGCATGCAGAACAGATCCAAAACAAGCAAAAAGAATGAAGTTCTCCACACTTACCAAAAACGAACTCCAGGAAGCTTTTGCGAACCTCCGTCCTCCAAACTTCCCTATGATAGAATCAGGTTTAACGAGACATGAACTGGACTGGATCTGGGGAATAAATACATCAAAAGCACTTTCTTCATCCATGGAAAGAACAATTGGCAGATTTATAATGCTTTCCGCGGGTAGAGTCCAGACGCCGACTCTTTATTTTCTTGTCCAGAGAGAAAAAGAGATCAGAGCTTTTAAGCCTGAGATATATTACGAACTCTATATTCTCTTTGAAAAGGAAGGTATAGCTGTAAAAGCTGCTTACGCCCAAAGGCTAGAAAAAGAAGAAGCTGAGAAGATAAAAAAAGACTGTGAAGGAAAAGATGGTGTTGTAGATAGCATTAAAAAAACTAAAAAGAGTATAAGGCCTCCAATACCAATGGATCTTGGAATTTTACAGGCAGAATGTTATAAAAACTTTGGATTCTCGCCAAAAAACACTCAAAGAATAGCGCAGGCATTGTATGAATCGGGATTGATATCTTATCCAAGAACTTCGTCACAAAAGCTCCCGAAATCTATAAATTTTAAAGGAATACTCAAAAATTTAAAAAAAGAGTATCCCCTGGCAGAAGGGATTCTTGAAAGGGGAAAGTTCGTACCTACACAGGGGAAGAAAGAAGATCCGGCCCATCCTGCCATCTACCCCACAGGAGAGTTAAAAAAAGTATATGGAAATGAGAAAAAAGTTTACGATCTTATAGTTCATAGGTTTATCTCACATTTCAGCGAAAATGCCGTTAAAGAAAGTATAAGAGCTGATATAAAGGTAGATAAATACATATTTGTGGCGAGAGGAATCAGAACAGTAAAAGAAGGGTGGCTCAGATACTATGGAAGATATACAAAAACTGAGGACAAGTTACTCCCCGACCTCAGCAAAGATGAAGTGATAAAGATCGATAAGATAGTCGTGGAAGAAAAAGAAACAAAGCCTCCTCCAAGATATAATCCTGCTTCTGTAATAAAAGAGATGGAAAAGCTGAGTATAGGAACAAAAGCAACGAGAGCTGCGATACTCGATATTCTCTACAACAGAAACTACATAAAAGGAATGCAGATAGAGGTTACAGAGCTCGGTGAAAAAATAGTTGATACCTTAGAAAAATATTGTAAGGATATAGTTTCTGTTAAGCTCACAAGACATTTTGAAAAGGAGATGGAGAGTGTTTATGAGGGAAAAGCTAAAAGAGAAGAGGTAATCAAAGAAGCAAAATCGAAATTAATAAAAATTTTTGAAGATTTTAGAAATAAAGAAGAAGAAATAGGAAAAGAAATTGCAGAAGCTTTCAGAGTAACGGAAAAAAATAATAATATCATAGGGAAATGTCCGGAATGCGGTGGTGATCTGAGGATAATAACTTCAAAAAAGACTGGAAAAAGATTTGTAGGATGTTCAAATTATCCTAAATGTAAAAACTCGTTTCCACTCCCGCAGAAGGGAAAAATTGCAAACACGAAAAAGATGTGTGAGTGCGGGTATCCTATCCTCAGAATAGGAAGATGGAAGTTCTGTATAAACCCCAAATGTCCCAAGAAAAGTTAATTTTTGTATGGAACTCTCACTATATTTTTACATTCTAAACATGTTATAACAATTTTTTTGTTCCTCAGTCTTACTCTCGCGTTTATACCAGGTTTCAGGAACTTATGACATTTTTTGCAGTATCTTCTCTTCCATCTTTTTGGGGTTCTTATCCTGCATCTCAAACTTATCCTTCTCGCTATCTGCGCATATCTATCTGCAAGTTCCGGACTTTCTTCAAAGACGCTGTCTGCTCTTTTGAATAGCGCATTGATACTTCTCAAAGCTCTTCTTTTCATGATAGTTTTATTTCTCATTGGAAAAGGAAAGCTTTTAAAAAATAAAAGTTTATGCATTAGTATGAAAATAATAGAGTGTGTTCCAAACTTCAGCGAAGGGAGAAACATAGAGAATATAAACAAAATACTTGATGCCATAAAGAGTGTTGAAGGTATTAAAATTCTAGACTACGAGCATGATAAGGATCACAACAGGACTGTAGTAACATTTATTGGCAATCCAAAAAATATTGTAGAAGCAGCCTTCAGGGGATGCAAAAAAGCTTCAGAGCTTATAGATCTCAATAAACATAAAGGAGAACATCCGAGAATGGGAACAACGGATGTTATCCCATTCATTCCCGTTTCTGATGTGAGTATGAAAGAGTGTGTGTCAATTGCTGAAAAACTCGGGGAAAGAATATGGAATGAGTTAGAAATACCTGTCTATTTATACGAGGAAGCAGCAAAAATTTCCGGAAGAAAGGACTTAGCCAATATAAGAAAAGGAGAGTTTGAGTGGCTCAAAGAAAACATGGATAAAAGACCTCCGGATTTTGGAGACAATATTCATCCAACTGCAGGAGCTACCGCTGTGGGTGCTCGCGAGTTCCTGATAGCTTTTAACGTAAATTTGGCCACTAACGATTTGAGTATCGCAAAGAAAATAGCAAAAGCCGTGAGATTCAAAAATGGAGGATTGAGGTATGTAAAAGCTCTCGGATTCGAGATAAAAGAGAGGGGAATCGTTCAGGTTTCTATGAACCTTACAAATTATAAAAAAACACCGGTATATAGAGTTTTTGAGATGATAAAGAGCGAGGCGGATAGATACGGGGTTTCTATAATCGGAAGTGAGATAATAGGATTAACACCGATGGATTCACTCATAGATGCGGCAGATTTTTACCTCAAACTTGAGAATTTTAAGAAAAATCAGGTTTTTGAAGGGAGGATATGGGAATGAAGGAGTTTTTAGATAGATTAGCTTCAAAAGACCCCGTTCCAGGAGGTGGAAGTGTTTCAGCATTATCCGGCGTACTCGCATCATGTCTCGGGTTGATGGTCTGCAATCTTTCTAATATACAGGCTGAAAGCCTGGAAGGTCTTAGAAGTGATCTTGAAGAACTCGTGGAGAAAGATGAAGAAGCTTTTAAAGAGGTCATGTTAGCCTATAAAACAAAAAATAAAGAATTAAAAAAAGAAGCACTCAAAAAAGCAAGTTTAGTACCTTTAGAAACATCAGAAAAGTGTCTTGAAGTCTTAGAGGAGTTAAAGAAAATCAGCAAGGAAGGGAAGAGATCTGCGATTACCGATATAGGAGTGGCTGCACTTCTCGCTTATTCGGGAATAAAAGGTGCTGTTTTAAACATTAAAATAAATACTAAGTACATCAAGGACGAAGTTTTTGTAAAAGATATAGAGAAAAAATATAGCAAGATAGAAAAAAATGGAGAAGCTCTTAAAAATGATGTCCTAAGAATAGTTGAGGAGTTTTTATGAATGATTACGAGATAGCCCAAAGCGTAAAAATGCTTGAAATAGAAAGGGTAGCTGAAAAGATCGGGCTCGATATAGAGACGCTTGGAAAATACAAGGCTAAAATTCCTCTGTGCACAAAACAAAAGAGAGGTAAATTAATACTGGTTACTGCGAATACGCCGACACGTATGGGTGAAGGAAAAACTACTGTCGCTATAGGATTATCCCAGGCTCTATGGAAACTGAACAGAAAAAGCATCGTAACGTTGAGAGAACCTTCTTTAGGACCCGTTTTCGGGATGAAAGGAGGAGCATGTGGAGGAGGATACTCGCAAGTAATACCTATGGATGATATAAATCTCCATTTTACAGGAGACATGCACGCGGTAACATCGGCTCACAATCTTTTATCGGCATTGATCTCCAATCATTTATACAGGAAAAACGAGTTAAAAATAGAAAAAGTGGAATGGAACAGAGTCATGGACATGAATGATCGCGCATTGAGAAGAATAATTATAGGATTGGATTCGTTTATGCAGGAAGAATCTTTCAGCATAACTGCAGCCTCAGAGGTAATGGCAGTCCTCTGCCTTTCAAAAAACTTGAATGATCTAAAAAAGAGACTGGCAGATATAATAATAGGATACTCCTATGATAAAAAGATTATAAAAGCAGGAGATTTAAATGCCCATGGAGCAATGACAATTCTCCTGAAAGATGCAGTAAAGCCTAATTTAGTTCAAACTACGGAAAATACTCCTGCAATTATTCACGGGGGTCCCTTCGCAAACATAGCTCACGGAACGAACTCTTTAATATCCACGAAGATAGCCTTACAACACTGTGATTATATAGTTACAGAGGCTGGTTTCGGATCAGATCTCGGAGCTGAAAAATATTTCAATATTTTCTGTAGAGTAGCGGATGAAAAAGTAGATTGCGTTGTTCTTACTACTACTATAAGATCGTTGAAAAAACATGGAGAAACGTTAGAAAAAGGATTTGAGAATCTGAAAAGACATATAATGAATATAAAAAATTTTGGAGTACCGTTAGTTGTAGCTATTAACAAGTTTTTCAATGATAAAAAGGAAGAGCTTAATTTAATAAAGAAACTTTGTGAAAAAGAAGGAATAGAGGCAATAGAATGTGAAGTTTATGAAAAAGGAGGAGAAGGGGGAGTAGAACTTGGTGAAAAGGTTATTGAACTTTGTGAAAGAAAAAATGATTTCAGATTTTTATATGATTTAAACGAAACTATAAAAGAGAGGGTAGAGAAGATAGCTAAAGATGTATATGGTGCTGATTCTGTTAAATATACAAAAAAAGCTGATTCGGCAATCAAAGATCTTGAAAAGCATGATTTGGATAAGAAGATGATCTGCATGGCAAAAACGCAGTACTCTTTGAGTGACGATCCTAAAAAATTTGGGGCACCCAAAAATTTCTCGATAACAATCAGAGATGTGAAGATAGCCAACGGTGCTGGATTCATAATCCCACTGTGCGGAGAGATCATGACGATGCCAGGACTTTCAAAAAATCCTGCTGCGGTAAATATGGACATAATCAACGGGAAGATAAAAGGTCTTTTTTGATACTGTCGAAGAGGGGAAAGAGGATAATTATAAATATGTAAGAGATGTATATAGTTATATGAAAAAAGAGGTATTTACATTTCTTGTTGGCGGCGAAGCAGGTCAAGGCGTTAAAAAGGCAGGAACTACCGCTGCACGACTGTTTGCCAGCATGGGACGTCAAATCTTTGAAATGGATGATTACCAGAGCTTAATTAGAGGGGGACATAACTTTTCTGTCGTCAGCACCGCCACGAGGCAGATAACGAGCCAGTATATAAAAGCTGATTTGGTAATTGCACTTGACAAAAGAAGTTATGATATGCATAAAGAATATCTGACCAATGAGGGCATTATAGTCTATAACTCCGATGTAGTGGGTAATGGAAAGGGCATAGCCGTTCCATTAACAACAGAAGCAAAAAACTATCCTAATCCCAATTTAAGAGTTGGTGTAGGAGCCGTAGTAACTCTGGCAGCTGCTATTGGTATAAACAAAGAAAATTTAAAGAAAATTATTGAAAATGAATATCGTAGGGATGTTGAAAACAACGTTGCTTATGCACTGAATATATATGACAGAATATATCCAAAGATAGCAGATACATTCACATTAGATCCAGGAGATAAGGAAAGATCGATTATTACAGGCAACGAAGCGATAGCAATTGGAGCAGCAGCTGGAGGATTAGACATATATTTTGCGTACCCCATGACACCTGCATCCTCAATTCTCCATTATTTTGCCGCTCATGACAGAGAACTTGGTATTACTGTAGTTCATCCTGAAAACGAAATTGCAGTAATTAACATGGCGATTGGGGCTATATTTGCTGGTGCGCGAGCCATGGTTGGGAGTAGCGGTGGGGGATTCGCTCTCATGCAGGAGTCGTTTTCGCTTGCAGGCATGGTGGAGGCACCTCTCCTGTGCATTCTCTCGTCAAGACCAGGCCCATCGACAGGCGTTCCTACCTATACAGAGCAGGGCGACTTGAGATTTGCTCTTAGCCAAGGACATGGTGATTTTCCGCGCATCGTTGCTTCTCCAGGCAGCATCGAAGAAGCATTTTATCTTACTGCCGAGATGCTGGAGATTGTGTGGCGTTTCCAGACTCCAGGGATATTATTAACAGAGAAACACCTATCAGAAAGTAGAATATCTGTTGATATCGCCCTGAAAAAAGCCAAGTGGGCAAAGCCGCTACTTCACAACGGAGGGAAATATAACCGATACAGAAACACAGAAAACGGTATATCGCCACTATTATTTCCTCCATCGAACGAACTGATTAAGTGGGACAGCTATGAACACGATGAAACTGGAATAACAACAGAAAATCCGGACAAGATCGCTCAGATGCATGACAAAAGAAACAGGAAACATCAGACATTGATAGATTATATGAAAACCATGCATACGGTCAACGTATATGGGGATAAAGACCCTGTAATCTTTACCTATGGGTCTACGACGATGAGTGTTTTAGAAGCGCTCCAAGCAGGTAATATAGAGGGAACCGTGGTGCAACCGGTGTATCTTGCGCCATTGCCGGTGTGGGAGCTCGATAAATATGGACATAGTGACGGGATAATTGTAGAACAGAGCTGCACAGGCCAGTTCGCTTCGTTACTTAAAGAAAAAATAGGGATCGTGCCAAAGGCCATTATCAAAAAGTATGATGGGAGACCTTTTGACCCTAGTGAACTGGCTGATGCCCTAAAAGAGGTGATCCACCATGGATGATCTTACAACGTATGCAGAGAACACATGGTGCCCGGGATGTGGCAACTTTGGAATATTCAATGCCTTTAAAAAAGCGGTACGAGACCTCGAGAAGAGAGGCATTGAAAGAGGAAAAATCATCATCTCCGCTGGCATCGGCTGTCATGGAAAGATCGTTGACTACCTCAAGCTTAGTGGACTGTATTCAATACATGGCAGGTCTATGGCTACGGTACAGGGGATAAAGATCGCGAATCCTGATTTAAAAGTAGTTACCTTTGCAGGTGACGGTGATGCTTTTGGTGAAGGCATAGCACACCTAATATTTGCAGCAAAGAGGAATGCAGATATCACGGTAATAGTACATGATAACGGTGTTTATGGACTCACTACAGGTCAGTATACACCAACGAGTGAGAAGGGTTTCAGAGGCCCCTCCACACCAAAAGGAAGCATTGAAGAACCGTTGAATCCATTATCTCTCATGCTGGAGGCAGGAGCTACCTTCGTTGCGAGGGGATATCCTGTTAAAACGGATCATCTCGCCGAGATATTCGTTCAGGCCATAGAGCACGAGGGATTTTCATTTGTTGATGTCCTTCAGCCTTGTGTAAGTTTCAACAACACGTATCAAAAGTATAATGCACTTGTTGAAGCCATAGATCATATTCCTCAAACTTATGAGGAAGCTATGGCTGCTGCCAAAAGAAATGACAGACTGCTGGTAGGCATACTCTATAAAATACAGAAGCCTCCATTTCACAAAGAACTATACGGAAACTGGAATCCTGTATTAAAAAGAGTCCCAAGGGGGGAGAGGAGAGAAAGAATTTTGAAATTACTTAAAATATAAAAAAAAGAGGTGATTAAATACCAAACTTAAAGATAGGTGATAAAGCGCCAGAGTTCTGTCTTCCAGACAAAGATAATAACAAAATAGGTCTTGGAGATCTTAAAGGTAAGTGGATTATTCTCTATTTCTATCCTAAGGACAATACCAGTGCCTGTACATTAGAAGCTGTCACGTTTACAGGCGTTCTTAAAGAGTTTGAAAAGATGAATGCTGTCATTCTCGGCGTGAGTCCCGACTCACCAGAGAGCCACTGCAGGTTCGCAGACAAACACAATCTTGAAATAACACTCCTCAGCGACACGGAACACAAAGTGCTGGAAAACTACGACGTGTGGCAGAAGAAAAAGATGTACGGAAAGGAGTTCTGGGGTGTGGTGAGGAGCAATTTTTTGATAGACTCAGAAGGTAACATCGGATACATATGGCGAAAAGTTAAGGTAAAGGGACACGTCGAGGACGTGAAGAACAAATTACTTGAGTTAAAAACATAATGATAGGAGGAAGAAAAATGGATGTAAAGAAAGCAATAACGAATAGAAGAGCATATCGATCACTTAAAGCCGTAGAAATAACAGAAGAACTGATAATGGATTTAGCAGAATGTGCTCAAATAACGCCTTCATGCTTCAATAATCAGCCATGGCGATTTATTTTTGTTCATGACAAAGAAACACTAGAAAAACTCTATGAGGCCTTGTCAAAAGGTAACGAATGGGCACAGGCAGCTTCCATGATTATTGTCGTCTACAGCAAAAAGGAGTATGACTGTCTCATCAGAGATAGAGAGTACTACCTATTCGATACCGGCATGGCAACTGCTTTTATTATACTGCGGGCTACTGAACTGGGACTCGTTGCTCACCCTATTGCCGGATATGATCCAAAGAAGGTGAAAAAGATCCTGAATATTCCAGAGGACAGAATGGTAATCACATTGATTATTGTTGGTAAACATTCGAAGGAGATAAGTCCTGTTCTCTCAGAAAAACAGAGAGAAGCAGAGAAAAAAAGGCCGCAAAGAAAAAGCCTTAAGGAAATCGCCTGTATGAACAGGTACGAGAAATAGTAGATAAAAAGGAAATTACCTACCTTAATAACTCTTGAGTATGTTTCAATTAACAGCAAGACTTAAATAGTGACATCTTCTATATAATTTTATGATTGAAATAGTTGAAGAGTTGGAAAAACTAAGTTTAAAAGAAATTTTGGGGTATGTCATAGAATCTGAGGAAGCCGCAAAAAAGTACTACCTGGAACTTGCAAAGAATGCCCCTGAACTGGTTGCCACACGGTTTGAAAATCTCGCCAGAGAGGAAGAAATGCATAAAAAGACTGTTTCGGATATTTACAGAACCCGCTTTGGAGACGAGAAGTACACTGTCCCAAAAGGGCTCTCTCCACTTGAGAGTTCAGTAAAGATTGATAATATTATCACTCTTATCGAGGCACTGGATAACGCCATGCGAAACGAGTACAATGCACATAGGGTCTACAAGTACCTTGCCGTACAGATGAAGGAACACAAGAAGTTATTCGCATACCTCGCCGATATGGAGATGAGTCACTACGAAACTGTGAAAAAAGAGAGAGATATGTACGAGGGACAGATCATATCGAATCCCAAGATGCAAACTGCACTTCCTCGCGATCTGTGGCTGGAAACGTTTAAGATTCAGTGAATTCAGAAAGTAAAAGTATAGAAAAACATGAAAAGGGGGATCTAAATAAATCTGTTTGTTACCACATTTGAATCAGTAGCGATGCTTTTAGGGACAGGATTTATTGGATTCCGGACAATAGAAAATGAATTGCTCCAAGAATCATTCTGAAGATGCTTTCTCCTCTCGCTATCGCTCTATCGAGTTTCATTTTCGTCAACATTATCTCACATTTTTCTCCTGCTGAATCTCCTCAGTAGTAGCAATTACTGCTTTGGTGGCTCGTTTTTACAAGAATTACTGTAGAGTTAACGGTAATAGCTATAACTGTGTCCCAAAAAAGGCGAGAAGCGAGTTTGGTATGAGTCTCTCTTATCAAAATGGAATATTTTTTCCATTGGCAATACTCACTGGCATGATGGACAGTGAATCATCTCATTTAGTGTATCTTTTTATATTTACACTTTTTTATTCCGCCTTTTTCTTCAGTACTTATCACTTCTTCTTTAGAGGGAAAGGGAAGAAGGTAGAAGTGAAAAAGATACCCTCTTATTCGAACAGATAAATACCTAAGACAATAAAATATAAAAACCATGTATCTATTACTATCGAGGTGAAAAAAATGGCAAAAATAAAAGTATATTCAACTTCTATGTGCCCGTACTGTAAAATGACAAAGGAGTTTCTGAAAGAGAAAGGAGTCGAGTTTGAAGATATAGACGTCTCCGTCGATAGAGAGGCAGCCATGAAGATGATAGAAAAATCGGGACAGATGGCAGTGTCGCAAATTGAGATCAATGGAAAGTTTATTATAGGTTTTGATAGGGAGGCACTGGAAAGGGAGATAAAAAATGTATGATACGATAATTATTGGAGCAGGTCCTGCGGACATCACTGCCACTGTGTATGCTGCACGAAAAAAGATGAAAACACTGGTGATTACAGAAAATATCGGTGGACAGGCTGCATTGAGTGGGGATATAGAAAATTATACAGGATACCAGTTTATTACAGGTCCCGAATTGGCAAAAAAATTTGAAGAACATCTGAAGAAGTTCGATATTGATGTGAAAGAAGGAACAGAAGCTGTTTCTGTCGAAAAGATTGATGATTATTTCACAGTAAAAACAGGTGAAGGAACGTATGAATCCGAGATCGTAATACTTGCTACTGGAAGAAAACCGCGAATGTTGAATATCCCGGGTGAAAGAAAATTTAAAAATCGGGGTGTCACGTATTGTGCGACCTGTGATGGACCATTATTTGCAGGGAGAGCTGTTGCAGTAATTGGAGGAGGAAACTCTGCATTGGATGCAACAATCCAGTTAATGGCTATCGCGACTAAGGTTTACCTCATCACCAGAAACAAAGAGATGAAGGGGGACACAGTAATGATCGAGAAGGTAAAACGTTCGAACAAAGTTGAGATACTGAGAGATGCAGTGACGAAAGAGATTAGTGGGGATAAATTTGTTAAAGCCATTCGCGTCGTTGTGAATAAAACAGAGGAAAAAATTCTTGATGTGAAGGGCGTTTTTATAGAAATTGGCTCGGTACCGGTTGCAATACCTGTAAAAAACTCAGAAGAAAAACTGAAAGTAACAAAATATAACGAAATCATTGTCAACGAACACTGTGAAACAAACATTTCTGGACTTTTTGCAGCGGGGGATGTTACGAATATCCCTGAAAATCAGATAATCACTGCTGCGGGGCATGGGTGTATCGCGCTTCTTTCTGCTTTTAAATATATCTCTAAAAGACCGAGTTGAGACCTGATCGCCATCCATTTAATCACAGTATGTAGTTAGATACGTGAAAATCTTGTGTAAAATGGAGGAGGCATACAAAAAGATAGAAACCTTTTTATAAGGAAATACTTCTATCAAACATCAATGACCAAGATTTTTTGTGTGTGAAGTCATGCTTCTCATATACAGAAGTCATGTGTTTAGAAATAGAGCAAAAGGAGGAAAAAAGATGCCAGAAAAAGTTGTAGAAGTTGAAAATCTTGTAAAGCGCTATAAAACCGTGACCGCAGTAGATGGAATAACTTTTGACGTTTATCAAGGAGAAATATTTTCTCTTGTCGGACCCAACGGCGCAGGCAAAACTACTACAGTCGAGATACTGGAGTGTCTGAGAACGCCTACAAGCGGATCTGCAAAAGTTCTCGGTTTTGACCTGCTGAATGAAGAAATGGAAATAAAAAAGAGGATAGGTGTAATGCCACAGGAGTTTAATGCATTTGAGCGTCTTACTGTAAAAGAGAATGTAGAACTCATAGCAAAGATATATAATGTGAAACCTGAAACAAAACAAGTTCTTGAGGAACTCGGTCTGTGGGAAGCAAGAAACAGACGATTTCACAAACTCTCTGGCGGTATGCAGAGACGTGTGGGAGTTTGTATGGCATTGATCAGTGATCCTGACCTCTTGTTCCTCGACGAACCTACAACAGGTTTAGATCCCCATGCAAGAAGGGAATGTTGGGAAGTAATAAGAACTCTTAAGAAATTAGGCAAAACCGTTTTTCTTACGTCCCATTACATGGACGAGGTGGAGCAGTTAAGTGATAGAGCAGGAGTAATAGTGAATGGCAAACTTATAGTCACGGACACAGTTCACGATCTTATTTCACAACATGGCGGAGGAATAAAAGTGAGTGTAAAAGGAAAAAAAACTAAAGAAGCGGAGAAAATACTACAACGATTTACTGAAAATGTTTTTCATGATACGGATATAGTTACGGGAAAATTTCAGACAAGACAGGAGGCAAGCAAAGCACTGGCACAGCTTTACCAGATGGGGAATGGATATAGGATAGAAATTATTGAGCCCAATATGGATGATGTCTTTGCGCGACTGGCCGGTCACAAAGTTGACGAACGAGGTGAATTGTTATGAGAAGCGTACCGTCAGTGTTTCTTGCACTCATGAAAGAGTGGTTGAGGAGCAAATCAGGCATGTTTTTTTCGTTTCTCTTCCCTCTCATGCTTTTGCTGATCTTTGGCTCTGTTTTCGGCGGAACTGGAAGTACAACATACATGTTGCACGTTCAGAATTTTGATGTGAAAGACGGAGAGCCCACTGAGCTTTCTAAAATCTTCATAGATGTTCTGGATTCCATGGAGATTTTTGAGATAAAAGAGATCGATCCGGGTATCGATGTTAATTCCTATGTAAAAGAGAACCCTTCTTTCGAGTATAGCTACAGGATACTGAAGATTCCCAAAGGATTCGAAGAAAATATACGTGGGAAAAGCATGGCAGTAAGACTGAATGTTGTCGTTGGTACCTTCACATATATCGAAGAAAATTTCAGCAATTATATGAGCGAGAGTGATCTACAAGCTATAGAAGGAGGACGAGAGGAATTGAGTAAGTGGAAAAATATGTTTCCTTCATCAGAAGGGGCTGAATTAACATTTTTGGCAGATGAAACCGATATGTCGGCTATGGCTGTTCGCAGCATACTCGAGAGTATCATCAATGCATTCAATAATCAACTCATAGGTGTTGAGGAGCAAATGATGAGTATAAAATCCGAGTCTCTCGTTGAAAAAAATATGAGCGCTACGGCCTATTATCTTCCTGGCTACATAGCAGCATTCATAATGACTAATGGAATAATGGGTGCAACATCTGTTATTTCAGAACTCAGAAGAAACGGCACCGTAAAAAGATTGGCCGCAACGCCGTTACCCAAACGTTCGTGGATAATGAGTAATGTGTTTCAACAGACTATCCTCGCATTCATGCTCACTGCTGTCATGATTATCTTTGCACGGATCATTTTCGGTGTAAGTGCACTGCCGAATCTCTATGCACTCCTACTTATTTTCATAGGTGCAGTTACATTTGCCAGTATAGGTATGATACTGGGTGGTGTAATAAAAGACGTGGAGGCAGCATCTGGAGCGGGAAGTGCCATTGCATTTCCTATGATGTTCCTCTCGGGTGCGTTCTGGCCCATTGAAATGATGCCGAGTTATATGCAAACGATAGCAAAGTGCTTACCTCTCTATTACTTCCATGACGGGCTGAGAAATATAATGATACTCGATAATCTCTCAGGATCATACGTACCATTTTTGGTCATGGGAACGTTGGCAGTAATATTCATCGGCATTGCAATAAAAATAACGAAATGGAAAGAACTATGATTCCTAGTTGAGATTTTCTCTATACAGTAAGAAATAAAAGGGAATGCAGAATATTACGATCATGATAAAAGGCAAAGTCTTTAAATATGGTGACAATGTTAATACGGACGTTATCTATCCGGGAAAGTATGTTTATACTATAATGGATCCAAATGAGATGGCAAAGCACGCCATGGAAGATCTGGATCCTGACTTTGTAAACAAAGTTAACAAGGGAGACATAATAGTAGCAGGGAAAAACTTTGGCTGCGGATCGTCCAGAGAACAAGCTGTCACGTGTCTAAAATATGCAGGGATCTCTGCCATCATAGCAAAATCTTTTGCAAGAATATACTATAGAAACTGTATAAATAACGGATTAATCCCTGTTATATGCAAAGAAGCTTCAGAATATATACAAGCTGGAGATAGCGTACGTATAGATGTTTCAAAGGGCAAAATTTTGGCGAAGGATAAAGAGCTTAATTTTGTGCCTTTCAGTGAGTTTATTATGGAGATTATAGAGAGTGGTGGTCTTTTAGAATACACAAAGAAGGTGATAGAATGTACAAAATAGTGACACTGCCAGGTGATGGTATAGGGAAAATAGTTCTACCAGAAGCACTCAGAGTCCTCGATGCAGTAGGTTTTGAGGCAGAATATATAAGAGGGGATATCGGCTGGGAGTTCTGGGTGAAAGAGGGTGATGCTTTACCTCAGAGAACAATCGATCTTCTTGAAAAACATCGTATTGGACTTTTTGGAGCTATAACATCAAAGCCAAAGGATGTGGCAGCAAGGGAATTATCTCCAGAATTGCAGGGGAAGGGACTTGTGTACTATAGCCCCATTGTTCGGCTCAGGCAGCATTTTAACCTCGATCTATGTATAAGGCCATGCAAGACCTTTAAGGGGAATCCTCTCAATTTCATACGACGGACTAAAGACGGGTTCGAAGAGCCAGACATAGATGTTGTAGTCTTCAGACAAAACACAGAGGGTCTTTATTCAGGTGTGGAATGGACGAATCCTTCGCCGGAAGTGAGGAAAGCTCTTGAGACTCATCCAAAAATGGCTGCTTTTAAAGATATTCCAAGAGAAGATCTCGCCATATCCACGAGGATATTTACAAGACCGGCCTGCAAAAGGATACTGAAAGAAGCCTTTGAATATGCCAAAAAGTTCGGATACGTTTCTGTAACAGTTGCAGAGAAGCCAAATGTCATTCGTGAAACCTCCGGCATGATGAGAGAGGAAGCTATAAAAATTTCTGACAGTTATCAGGATATAGATCTGTACTTCACAAATATAGATGCACAGATGATGTGGATGACAAAGAATCCCGAGGATTATGGTATCATAGTTGCAGGGAATATGTTTGGAGATATAGTATCAGACGGATTTGCAGGTCTTACCGGTGGACTCGGCTTTGCGAGGAGCGCTAACATTGGAAAGAACTGTGCTCTCTTTGAACCGACTCATGGTTCGGCTCCGAAATACGCTGATCTCGATCCTTCCATAGTCTCTCCTTTTGCCATGATTCTCTCTGCTGTAATGATGTTAGATTACATTGGAGAGTATGAAAAAGCAAATAAGATAAGAGATGCGGTTACAAAAGTGATTGAAGAGGGGAAAATTCGTTCTTATGACATGTTGAAACTTAAAGGTGGTCCTGATGTTCTTAAAAAAGGAGCTGCCTCAACTTCAGAGATTACGGATGCAATAATAAATAAATTGTAAAGGAGATTTAAGAAAATAATAAAAAAATAAAAAGGAGATTATAAAATGGCCGAAGAGAAAAAATATTCAGAAAAAGAATGTCACAAGAAGTTTGCTGTTGGGTTAAACAACCTTGTGTGGGATCTTTTAGAAAAAGTTAATAGGACTAAAGAAGAAGACGATGAAATGATTCATGCTGCACATGCTTCCTGCTATCATTGGAGCAAAGTGGGAGCAGCTGTTAACATACAGAGAGGCGAATGGATGATTTCTCACGTATATGCTGTCCTGAACAGGTCTGAGCCAGCTTTATTCCACGCAAAAAGATGCATGGAACTCACTGATGAGCATGATTTTAAAGATTTTGATCTTGCATACGCCCATGAAGGAATGGCGAGAGCATATGCGGCTGATGGGAAAAAACTTGAGTACGAGAAATACAGCAAGCTGGCAAAAGAAGCTGGAGAAAAAATAAAAAACAAAAAGGATAAAGAGCTTTTCTTCAGCGACTTAGAATCAGGACCCTGGTGTAATATGGAATAGTGTATTATTTCTTACGAGCAACATAAATGTCAGCATCTATCATTTTGCCATATTAAAAATACTTATCAATGTTCAATCAGGAAATTAAGTACTTAAAAAAGAAAAAAAATTATTTCTTTTTGGAATAGAATGTCAGTATTGAAGGCAGGACAAGTATTGCTCCTAAGAACGCAAGTACTACAACTATAGCAACTAAAAAGCCGAACCTTGTCATCATTGACATCGATGATAATCCCAATATGAAAAAGGCTCCTGCCGTAGTCACTGTGGCAGATATTACCGCCTTGCCTACATTCAGTACAGTATTTTCCAATGATTTCGTTGGATCTCCTGATTTTTCGTATTCTTCTCTGAATCTATATATTACGTGGATTGAGAAATCTATTCCAAGGCCTATTACCAGCGCAGAAACCATTATTGTGAAGAGGTCAAAGTTCCATCCCGTTACCTTTAAAACACCAAATTCCCATATCATGGTAAGTCCTACAGGAATAATTGAGAATATTCCTAGTAAAGCGGATTTAAAGAGCAATGAAACAACAATTAGCGAGAGTACCAAAGCAAGGATCGTAGTTTTTATCTGTGTGGATTTCATTCCTTCCATTATGTCTGAACTCAAGACAGGGGCTCCTCCAGGGATGTACTCAAGAGTTTTGTACTTAGACACGATTTCTCTGATATCTTTCGTTATTTCTTTGCTGTCTCTGTCATTTCTTATGTCCATATTTGCAATGATCAGTCCTTCTTTTAAGAAATCTTCCTTTGTTTCATCTAGTATTAACATCTGCGAGAGCATTTCCTTCATTTTGGGATCCTGCATTAAGAGCTGAATATCGCCATACTGGAAAATAACATCTGCAAAGCTGAAAACTTCTGTGATAGTTTTCTCATTGGCACTGTTTTTCGTATCTAGGTTTCTTAACTCATTTTCCAAAGCCATCACTTCTGGGAGATTATTCATTAAATCTCCCTTTACAATTATTATCGCAGAAGTTTCCATACTTCCTATTCCGAAAAGCTCAGAGATTTCCGCAGAAGTTTTTATGCTTTCTGCATCCTCGGGCATCATATCCTCATAACTCAAAACAGTGGATATTCCAGGTGCAACTGCCAGACACGCTATTGTAACTAAAGCAGTTACTAAAAGAACTGCCTTTCTGTATCTCAAAGCAAGCAATGTAACCTTATCCATTATTCTATCTATATAGCTGATTTTCTCTTTAGCCTCTACGATTTTTCCTTTATCTCTGAGTACCAAAATCGCAGGAAGTAGAGTTACAGTTAGTACAAAACTGAACATGATCCCAAGTACAATTAGAAGTCCAAAGTCTCTCATAGGAGGGAGATCGGAAATACCGAACGATGCAAATCCGAAAGCTGTTGTCAAAGCTGTCAAAAAAACTGCTACTCCTACAGTGTTTATAGCTGTCACGACTGCTTTTTCTGCTTCTACGCCCTTACTTCTTTCTTCATAATATCTATTCAGCATATGAATTACATACGCTATAGCTATGCCCAAGAGCAAAGGCGTTATTCCAACAAAAAGACTCGAAAACCCTATATTTGTAAATCCTATTATGCCGAGGTCCCATATAACTGCTACTAAAATAATTAAAAATGGGAAAAATATATCTGATAGCTTTCTATACGCAATGAAAAGTACCACAAAAATCAACAGTATAGCAGCAGGAATAAGTACCCTGTTGTCTCTATCCATCGTGCTTCCCATCTCTAAAGCCATTGTATAATCTCCTGTGATAGAAAATTCTAAGTTATTCCTATGAGAACCAACAATATCCTGAAATTTTTCTGTTGATGAGATAGCATCTTCTATGTTTGGCTTTACTCTCACCCTTATGATCGCTGCTTTTCCGTCATCTGTCAAATACTGCAAAATTCCTTTTTTCACTTCAGGATTCTGCAGTGCAAACATTATTGCCTGAGAATTAGGAGGAATTTCATATCTCCCTAAAACATCTATGTAGGACTCTGTACCAATAACAAATTCTGGAAAATTTTTAAGATCGTTTTCTAACGCTATTATTGTATCTATACCCTCCTGGCTTGTCACATCTCCTCTTGCAAGTATGATCTCGTATTGCTGACCCCCAAATTTGTTTAAAAGTTCAAGTGTTGCTTGGACAGACTCTTTTTCTTCCGGTAAAAAGGACATCATCTCTGTTTCTTTTTCAATTTGAGTAATTCCACTGCCTAACAACAGTGTTACAATTAAAACTGTAAGAATTACTAATTTAGGCTTTTTCTCACATAGTTTTGCTACTGTATCAAGTATCATATAATTCCTCCTTTAAATTCTTAGTGAGAGATATAAGATAACTTATATAAAAACCTTTCGGCTTGGGGTTATGCATATTATACAAAATTATGTTCATACCATAAAAAGGGGTGAGAGAAGTTTCTAATTTCAAACAAATTATTCAACGACCCTTACACTCATATACCAAAAAGCTTATATAGTATCTCCTTGTATTACTCTTATGGTAGTCAGAGACCTAACTTTTTTTCAGCTGGAGATTTTAAAGGAATTAAAATTCAGTCCTAAATATGGATTGGAGCTTATAAAGAACTTAAATGTTTCTTCAGGAAGACTTTATCCAAACTTAAAAAGATTGGAAAATTTAGAATTGATAGAAGGAGTAAAAAAGGATAACAGAATTTATTATTCTCTGTCAGAAAAAGGGATCCAGGAGTTTGAGAATATCTTTACTTGGATATCTGATTGTGTACTTTCCGTAGGAATAACATTACTTGATGATTATCTCAAGTTCATAGTTGATTCTCTTAATCTTAGGGAGGGTGAAAGAATTTTTATGGCCTCAAAAAATGTAAGCCATCCTTTCGTTATGCGCATAGGGTTGGAACTTATTAAAAGAATATCGAAAAAAGTTACACTGTCAGGAAGAGTTTTCCTGCTTCAAAAGACCGATCTTCCCTATGTCACATCTGTGGAGAGTTTTGATCTTCTTCCAGATAAAATTGTAGATAAATCCTGTTTTCTAGCGGTAGATCTGGATGAAAAGATTATAAAAGACTGTAAGAGAATTACAAAATCTGAAATAACGATCATCGGAAAGCTCTCCAGCGATTTTTTTATTGAAAAATGCTTCCGAGATGCCCTTGGTAAGATAAATCCTGAAATAAAACCACCCTTCTTAATAGGGCTGAAAAAAGAGGAACTGATTGAAAAACTTAAGGAATTAGGGTATGAAAGTGTAAGATTCTCTTCATGGGGGGGTATTTTTGTTGCAAGTATAATCCTCCAATAAACTTTTTAAAAATCTCGACGAATGATAAGTGATGCCAACTATACTAGGAGCAGACATAGGTGGAACATTTACAGATTTTGTTCTCATTAAAGATGGTAACGTAAAAACTTTAAAGATTCCCTCTACTCCACGGAATCCCGCAGAAGCTATAATTGAAGGCGTAAAAAGACTGGGAGAGATAGATTATTTTGCGCATGGTACGACTCATGCAACGAATATTTTGATAGAAAAAAAAGGTGCAAAGATTGCTTTAATTACCACAAAGGGATTCAAAGATACTCTGGAGATAGGGAGACAGAATAGACCCAGACTTTATGATTTTTTTGTAAGAAAACATAAGCCTCTAGTAAATAGAGAGGATAGATTTGAGGTAGAGGAGAGGATAGATTCAGAAGGTAGAGTTGTAAAAAGTTTAAATGAAAAGGACCTGAAAAAATTAAATTTTGATAATTACGAAGCAGTAACAGCATGTCTTTTATTTTCATATATAAATCCTATTCATGAAAAGATAATAAAAAAATTAATCAAAATTCCAGTTTCAATATCATCTGAGGTACTCCCTGAATTCAGAGAGTATGAAAGAATGTCTACAACAGTAATAAACTCTTATGTTATGCCTGCAATGAGTAAATACCTCCTTTTTCTTGAAAACTCGCTAAATATGAATATAAATATGATTCAATCGAACGGGAATACAGTGTCCTCAGAAAATGCAAGGATCATTCCTGCAAAGACGATACTCTCGGGACCTGCTGCAGGGGTAAAGGCAGCTGTTTTCATTTCAGAAATGATAGGATTTAAAGATGTTATTACAATGGATATGGGAGGAACTTCCTGCGATGTCTCTCTCATAGAGAATCTTAACCCTAAACTTACCACCGAATCTATAATCGATGGTTATCCAATTAAATTTCCATCTATAGATATCCATACTATAGGTGCTGGAGGAGGGAGTATTGCGTGGATAGATGAGGGATTACTAAGAGTAGGACCTGAAAGTATGGGTGCGTATCCCGGACCAGCATGTTATTCCTTGGGTGGTGACAGACCAACGATAACAGATGCCAATCTTATTTTGGGGTATCTCCCGGAAATATTAGCTGATAGTACTGAGCTAGATAAAAAGAAGAGTTTTGAAGTTATTAAAGAATTGGGAGAAAAAATTAATTTAGATCCGATTCAAACAGCTCGGGGTATAGTTAAAGTAGCTGATTCCAATATCGCCAATGCCATAAGGGTGATATCTGTAGAAAGAGGATACGATCCCAGAGTTTTTTCTCTTTTCGTGTTTGGAGGAGCAGGACCTTTACATTCAGGAAGGATCGCTGAGGATATTGGAGTAAAAACAATTTTAATCCCACGATACTCAGGAGTTCTTTCAGCTCTTGGAACTCTTGTTTCAGAGTCAGCCTGCGATTTTGTTCAGTCCAGAATAGCACTTTTGAGAGATTGTCGTCCTGAGGAATTAGAGGATATTTATAAAAAAATGGAAGAGAATGGAAAGAAAATCATAGAAAAACTAAAGAGAATAGAAAGATCTATGGATTTGAGATATAAAGGGCAGAGTTATGAGATCAATATCCCGATAGTCTCTTTAGATTTTGAAAAAATAGAAAAAGACTTCAATACTGCGCATAAAAAGCTTTATGGGTATGTGAGTAAAGAGGTAGAACTCGTCAATCTCAGGAGTAAGATTTTTGGAAAAGTAAACAAAATAGAGATAAAGAAAGCTGAAAAAAGAAAGACAGAAAGCTATACAAGAGAAGCCTATTTTGATGAAATTATCGAAGTTCCAGTATACTATTATAATACATTGTCCCCTAAAATGAGTCTAAAAGGACCGTGCATAATAGAAGGTAAAGAAACGACGGTTTTAGCCCGTCCGAACGAAACTATCTTTGTAGATGAGTATCTGAATATTATTATGAGGCGATAAAATGGATCCTATTACCTTGGAAATCATCAAAAATAAACTTATAGGCATTACGGAAGAGATGGGGGTATCACTAGTAAGAACTGCATATTCTCCCAATATTAAAGAGAGAAAAGACTGTTCCTGTGCGGTATTTGATAAACGAGGAAGACTGACGGCACAGGCTGAGCACATACCTGTACATCTTGGTGCCATGCCGTTTGCGGTCAAAACTATCATGGATAAAGACCTTAAAAAAGGAGATGTATTTATTTTAAACGATCCGTACCTAGGTGGGACTCATCTTCCGGATATAACCCTGGTTTCTCCTGTTTTTGATAAAGAACTTATAGGATTTGTGGTGACAAGGGCGCACCATTCGGACGTCGGCGGAAAAACTCCCGGGAGCATGCCTTCCGATTCCATAGAGATATACGAGGAGGGATTGATAATACCCCCAGTAAAGATTATTTCTGAAGGTAAAATTCAGAGAGACATAATGGATCTGATTTTGAGTAATGTTAGAACTAAAAAGGAAAGAGAGGGAGATATAAAAGCCCAGATATCGGCTAATTCCATTGGTGAAGCAAGACTCCTAGATGTATATAAAAAATATCCCGATTTTGATCGTTATACAGAAGAAATTTTAAATTACTCGGAAAAGATTGTGAGAAAAGAGTTAAAAAGGATGCCAGATATGAAAGTAAGAAGTGAAGACTATTTGGAGTGGGAGAAATTAATAAAGGTAAGAGTTGAAGTGAAAAAAAAGAAAGATGAGCTTTTTATAGATTTTTCCGGCACTGACAGAGAGATTTCTGGAAACTTGAACTGTGTGGAGTCTATAACTTTGTCTTCAGTTTATTATATGATCATAGGACTAATGCAAAGAGATTTAATGATAAATGAGGGATGTTACAGGCCCATAAAAGTTAAAATTCCGAGAGGAACGATCTTGAACGCAAAAAAACCCAAGGCCGTAGTAGCGGGAAACGTTGAAACCTCGCAGAGAATTGTGGATGTTCTCATGGATGCATTTTCGAAGATAGTACCAGAAAGAGTTATAGCGCAGTCGCAAGGAACAATGAACAACATAATTATTGGAGGGATGCATAAAAATAAGAGTTTTACGTATTATGAGACGATAGGAGGCGGTACGGGTGCATCTTTATTTAATGACGGTGAAAGCGGTGTCCACTGTCATATGACAAATACTCTAAATACGCCTGTAGAAGCTTTAGAAACGGAATATCCCTTACGTATTCTTAGATACTCGTTAAGAGATAACTCTGGAGGTTCTGGAAAACATAAAGGAGGCAACGGAATAATAAGAGAAATTCAGGTTTTGACCCACTGTATAATATCAATAATCTCTGAGAGAAGAGAAATTGCGCCAAAGGGATTATTTGGAGGCCAAGATGCAAAAAAAGGCGTTAATCTACTGAATGGAAAAAAAATTCCTGGAAAATGTACATTAAAACTAAAAAAAGGAGACATTATCACAATTGAAACCCCTGGAGGAGGCGGCTGCAGGTGATAATGTACAGAATAGAAAATTATGAGAAACGATCATCCAAAAATATATTAAGCGGATGAGAAAATAACTCACATGAGAATAGGTGCCCATGTTTCTATAGCAAAAGGTTTTCCATCTGTATTTGATAATATAAAATCCATAGGCGGTAACTGTGCCCAGATATTTTCACATTCGCCACGAGGATGGAAATTCAAAGATGTTCAAAAAGTAGAAGAATTTAAGGAGAGATATAAAAAAAAAGATATAAAACCCATTGTGATTCATAACTCGTATCTTGTGAATTTGGCATCTATGGATAAAGAACTTCATAAAAAGTCCATGGAAAATATGAGAAAAGAGTTTGAAACTGCAGAGGTTTTGGGGATAGATTACGTGAATATCCATCCAGGATCTAATAAGGATGTAAAAATTGGATTGAGGAGGATAGTCGAGTCTCTAAACAGCATAGAAACAAAAGCTTATCTCCTTCTTGAGAATACAGTTAGGGGCATAGGAAGCGAGTTCGAGAATTTAACGTATATAATAAAGAATATAACGATTAAATGCGGTGTGACTCTGGATACGTGTCATGTTTATGCTGCAGGGTATGACATTGTCAGTAATCTTGATAACGTTTTAGACGAGTTCGATAGCATCATAGGATTGGAAAAACTGAAACTGATACATCTGAATGACTCCAAATTCGAGCTCGGATCTAAAAGAGACAGGCATGAGCACATAGGTCTTGGAAAGATAGGAATTGAAGGCTTCAGGAATTTTATAAATCACCCTAAGTTGCGAGATATTCCCAAGATTCTGGAAACACCCGTGGATGAAAGACAAGGTTTTAAGGAGAATATAGAAGTGGTAAAGAGCTTAGTAGAGTAAATTTTATATACTTAACTGCATAATTGTAATGACTAGGCCGGGAGGTTAGGCGTCTCCTGTAACCTAAAATCGTCTATAGGTAGGGGTCGAAGCTCGGAGAGCGGTAGATAAGTCCAGTGTGGAGAGCTGCTCACGCCAGTGAGACTCTGTCTCTCTTGATCGGCATCGAAAGTGTTCCTTCTGTAGGGAAGGAGCTTCTTTCCTGACTCCCAAACCCCGTGAGATCCGGAAGGGAACAGCGGTAGGGAGAATGTTTGATGCTTGAGAGGTCACAGGGTTGAGAACGGGGCAGTTTTGAAACTCTGGAGGAGTCTGTCCATCTCTGGGCGTGTCATTAAATGCAAAAAAATTTATATAGGCTTTGTAATATGATCATTCATGCCGGGATGGCCCAGTCTGGTACGGCGCGGGCCTGCTAAGCCCGTTCTCTTCGGAGATCAGGGGTTCAAATCCCCTTCCCGGCGTAACCGTTTCTTTGGAAAAGAAACCGTTCTGGAAAGAAACAATAAAACAATTATTTTTAGAGAAAAAGAGAAGCGTTCTGGAAAAGAAAAAAATGATTATCTAAAGGAAGAGAGTAAAATAAATTGATGTGGGTCTTGACCTACATCCATATGGAGGCGAAAGAACCTGGTACTAAGAAAGAAAAAAGATAATTATTTAGAAACAACATTATCTCAATGTTTTTAATAGATCGCTTTTTAGAGGGTAGTAATTTAAGATCGAAAGCTTTTTATCTTCCTAGTATATAGGGATTATATCTATAAAGAAAAAAAAAGGAGTACGTCAGAGATAATTAAAATGGAACAGATTCGAAACTGGTATCATAAAAGGGGGAGTCTATAAATGAGAACAAAGAAGAAATATTTAGCAGTGTTGTTTATAATCTGCATGCTGGCAGGGTGCATAAGTGCTCCAGAGGGCACAGTACAGAAAGAGGTAACTAACCTTATTCTAAACGGAGGTTTTGAAGAGGGTACAGATGATACTCCTTCTCAATGGTTCATTGCAGCAATTCCTTCTTCTGGATTAAAACTATATAGGAATAAAACTGTGAGTCATGGCGGTAAAGCAAGTGTGTCCATTGTAAATAATGATGAATCCAATGATGCGTGTAACAATTGGTGTCAGAATATCACAGATTTTCCGAAAGGTAAGGAGTTGATGCTTACAGGGTACATTAAAACTGAGGGGATCACCGACGATGGTGGTGTAGTTATTTGCATACAGGTTTTTAATGCAGAGGGGAACTTTGTTGGATTTGCTACCACCCAAGATAAATATGAATTCAAGGGCACCCATGACTGGACTGAAGTGAAAACGAGTGTCGTTGCCCCACCAGATGCTGAAAAAATTATGATCCGTGCAGTTCTCGTTGGCACTGGTCAAGTGTGGTTCGATGACATTCAGTTGATAGTGGGTGAAGAAGCAGAGCCTGAACCTTTACCTCAATTTTCTCAGGGAATGGAGGGACCAGGGATCGCGCATGCTCAGGGTCACTTTCAGATTACTGCACAAGAAAACGCGGAGATTCCAAAAATCGCCTTTCCCATTCCTCTCGCTTTTGAGGATCAAGTCCCGATTTACTTCGAGATCCGGGCCAATCCAGAGGATGCGCTCAAAGAAACGGTAATCAAAAAGAGAGATGAATACAATTGGGTTGTTGAATTGACTTTTAATCCTCTAAAAAAGGGTAACACTGTAGAAATATTCTGGGAAGGCTATGTTTTCATCAGAGATCATGACTACAACCAATTACCGGATAATGTTGAACTTCCGAAAAAAGAAGAGTTGTCAGAAGAAGTCCAGCAATGGTTAGTTTCAACACTCTGTGTTCAAGTTGATAATCCCGAGATTCAGGAAAAAGCAAGAGAAATTCGGGGAGAGCGCACAAATATTATAGATATAGCGCAAAAGACAGCAAATTTTCTTGAAACAGGAGTAACACGAGGAGAATTTAGAAGTCTCGATGCAGTAGAGGCATTGCATAAAGGAGGTAGCTGTACAAGTTATGCCAATCTTGCCGCTGCTTTGCTCCGTGCAAATGGTATTCCTATGCGAATCCTCGCAGTTTACCCAACATGGGCTTCTTCTCTGCAAACCCATTACATCGTGGAGTTCTATGTGTTTGGATACGGATGGGTACGATTCGAATCAACACTCGGTAAGATACCTTGGCAGCCGTATCAAGACATCGTCGTCGCTGTAGTTACTCCCGAGGATGAAGATCGGTCATTTGAGCAAGGCCGCTGGACAGGAGGATCAGGAGTGCCTTGGCTCAGTCTGACAGAGAACTTAACTAAATACGATACCTCTTATTTAGGAATGGTTGATCCTAAGATGAACTGTGATCATGGAGCCGAAGCTGTGATCGTCTTTGATGCTGAAGAAGAGAAGATAGAAGAGGCTTTTAACTTGACCTGGCGTGTCTGGAATGCATATCTGGAACTTATAACTGAAGGTCAAGAGATACCTCAAGCTCTAGCCGCTCAGAGAGCAGCTGTTGATAGCACAAGTCTGGAGGGATACATCCAAAAGATGAAAGAAGCGGAAGCAATTTATGCAGAAATAGAGTAATTTGTGAAAATATATACCATTTAACTAGATTTGTGTCAAAATAAAAAAATTAAAAGATCTTTTTTATTACATCTTTTAATCCCAATTTTTCAAGAGTTTCTTTTTTCGGGACTCCGTTTTCATCCCAGCCTCTGATTTTGTAGTACATAGAGAGTATCTCATCATATTTTTCTCTGTCAAGTTTCTGGCCTTTAAGATTGCCTTTCGTTAACGGATGAGAAAACCACCTTTCTGGCGGATAATCCTTATCTCTATTCCACTCGCCGTTTTCTCTTATCCAGAATGCTCTCATAAGAGCATAGATCCTGTCGGCTATTTTATTTATATCGTACATAGTGAATGTCTCTCCCGTGGCAACGCTTAGATACTTGGGATACCAGCTGAGGTCAAATCCTACTTCTACCCACGGAAGTCTGCACGCTGTAAGACTCTCGAACATACCTCCTCTTATCCTCTGGAGTTCGATGACTTTTTCCACCTTCTCTTTGCTGTACGAGAATCTGTCTGTGGATATCTCCCATGAGATTACCCAAGAATCTTTATGATGTGCGCCTATAGGTGAAGTACCAAATGCTAAAGCCATTCCAGGACATGCATGACAGTTGTAAGCTGAGATCTCCAAACCTTTCACATGCATTGCAAACTCTTTGCCGCCGTACTTTTCAGAGGTATATCTGACGCCTTCTGCAAGATCTTTTCCTATATCTTCTCTGTTCAATATTTTCATTACTAAATTCTTAGCCTTTTCAAAATCTCCGAACTCTATTTTTTCAGAGATCATTCCCTTTTCGGATAGTTCCATCGCAAACCCTATGACACTTCCCAGGGATATTGTATCGAATCCAAGTTCATCTGCTATTCTATTTAGCGTAGCTACCTCTTTTAGGTTACCTATCCCTAAATTAGATCCGAGCATTCCTACATTTTCATAATCAAGTTCTGATTTCACGCCTTCGGAATCCAGGATAGTATTACCACATCTCATGTTGCAGAGAGGGCATCCTCTTCTTTCTACCTTAGCTTTTGCTACAGCATATCCATCAAGATTCTCTGCAAACTCGAATATACCTTCCTGGTAATTATGTGTAGGGAGGCACGAGTTCTCATTTGTCCACTGAAGTGCTTGCATCGTTCCCTGCGATATCCAGAAATCGTAGAGCTTCTTGTTCTTGATCTCTTTGTACCCTTCCAAACCCATCTCTCTGAGTTTTTCTTCATCATATACAGGAATATCTTTCGTTCCTTTGATGATCACAGCTTTCACATTCTTTGATCCCATTACGGCTCCCATTCCCGGTCTTCCACCTGCTCTTCCTTTTTGGGAGATTATCGTCGAGATTTTTATCATTTTTTCTCCTGCGGGCCCTATTAACAAAATACCTGCATCTTTTCCGTATTTCTCTTCAAGAATATCCTGCGATTCAAAAGTATCTTTACCCCAAAGTTCTGAAGCATCCAAAAACTCCACATTATCGTCATTTATGTAAATATAGCACGGTATCTCAGCTTTTCCGTCGAGGATTATAACATCGTATCCAGCTTTTCTTAAGTTGATCGCTGCCATTGTTCCTAAGTTTCCATCCCCATACCCTCCAGTAAGGGGCGATTTAGCTGCTACAACAAGTTTTCCTGTACTTGGCAGAGGTAGTCCCGTTATCGGTCCGGCTGCAAAAATAAGTTTGTTTTTTTCTGATAGAGGATCTATCCCTTTCTCCAGACTATCCCATAAGAGTTTTATAGCAAAACCTCTACCTCCTAAATACATTTTTGCAAAATTCAGGTCGTATTTTCTAACTTTGAAAGTTTTGTTACTCAAGTTTATTTTTAAAATTTTTCCATTCCAACCATACATGGTGAGCACCTGATCATAGTTATGATTTATATTTATAACTGTTTTCCTCATGCAAAATTTTTTATGTAGATAGATCATCTATCTATCATGAAAGCTCTATTTATCATTTTAGATGGTGTTGGTGATAGACCCTGGGAAGGTAAAACGCCGCTGATAGCAGCCAATAAAAAAAATATAGATTATCTTTGTGAAAAAGGAATAAACGGAGTTTTGCACACAATAGATAGAGGAATAATTCCTGGAAGCGACACAGCTCATCTGGCTCTATTCGGATATGATCCTTATAAATACTACAGGGGGAGAGGAACTTTTGAAGCTCTGGGAGCAGGTTTTTCTCTAAAAAAGGGAGATGTGGCCTTCAGGGTAAACCTTGGTACTGTCGATAACAATCTCGTGATAAAAGATAGAAGAGCTGGGAGGGACCCATATAAATTGAAAGAGCTTTTTGAGAATATAGATGGGATTGAGATAGATGGTGTTAAAATCTCTGCAAAACATACCACAGAACATAGAGGTGTCGTTATTTTAAGAGGAAAAAACCTTACAAACAGAGTATCGGACATAGATCCACATGAAGTGGGAGTAAAAGTTTTAAAATGTAATCCGCTGGAAAAGAACGCGGAGTTCACTGCTTCTGTAGTGAATAAGCTTGTAGATAGAGCTTACAAAATTTTTTCTGAACATAAGGTCACTAAAGAAAGGGAGAAAAAAGGAAAACTTCCTGCAAATTATCTTCTCCTCAGAGGGGCAGGGATCTATGAGAAAATAAAAAGCTTTGAGGAGAGATATAATATAAAGGGATGTTGCATAGCTGGAGGGGCGTTGTACAAAGGCGTGGCTAGATATATTGGAATGGATATTATAGATGTTAAGGGCGCTACAGGGACTGTAAATACAGATTTAAAAACCAAAGCAAAAGCAGTATTTGATAATTTTGATAAATACGATTTTTTCTTTGTGCACATAAAAGGCACAGATTCTGCTTCGCATGACGGGGATTTTGATCTCAAAAAAAAGATGATAGAAAGAATAAACTCAGAGTTTATTTCCGAGATAAAAGATCTGGACTGTATAAAGCTTCTCACAGGTGATCATTCCACGCCAGTAAGACTGACAAGGCATTCTTCTGATCCGGTACCCCTACTTTTCTGGAGTAATGATGTCAGAAAAGATAATGTAAAGAATTTTGACGAGATATCATGTGCAGAGGGAGGTTTGGGACACGTGAAAGGGGTAGATCTTATGAAGATTATTCTGGATTATATGAATAAGGGTGAGATGTTCGGTGAGTAGCTAAAAGATTATCTATGTCTTCTATACCCCTGATAAATTTCTTTAAATAGAATTTCAGTTCTCTGTAATACTTGATGTCTATATTAGCTCCCAGAGATTCCAGTTCTTTTCTGTATTCTTTGAAGAGTTTAGTGCCTTCAGAATCGAAATCTGTCAGTATGATTATTTTTTTGTCTTTTTTTACTAGATCGAGAGTAAGATCGTACATTCTTCTCTGCGATATGCATATTATCTCGGTTTCTATGCCCATATTTCTTAAAGATTCTGTGTCTCTTCTACCCTCTACAAGGATCAAAGCATTTTCTTCTCTTTTTAACCTTTCAACAATCTCAAAAACCTCTTTTTCTGAGTTCATTTTATTACCAGTTTTCTCATTAAAACTTAAATCTTTTTGCTATTTAAAAACTTTCTTTTAGACGCATAGAGAGCAAAACCGAAAGGTTTTTAAAGGAGAGATGTAATTGGTCAGTAGTGAATTTTTAAAAGATAACTGCTTTTATAAAATCATAGAGGGTGATAATTTGTCTTCAGAGCAAATTCTTGACGAAATAAAAGAAAATATTAAAGAAGTTGTGCCCATTGGAGCAGTGATAACAGAGGTGAGTTTCGAGGGACCTGAGATTGTGATTTACACGAGGAATCCTGGAATAATGATGGAAGACAACGAGCTGATAAAAAAGCTTGCCAAAAAACTTCAAAAGAGAGTTGTCATTAGACCAGATTCAACTGTACTTTTGGACGAAGAAAAAGCAACGGAAAAAATTAAGAGAGTAGTTCCAGAAGATGCAGGAATAACAGGTATTATATTTGATCCTGTAACATGCGAAGTAACGATAGAAGCAAAAAAACCAGGGCTTGTAATAGGAAAATCCGGAGAAACTTTAAGGGAGATAACAAAAAATGTAAGATGGGCTCCAAAGGTTATAAGAACTCCGCCTATCAGGACAGACACAATTGCCGGTGTTAGGGCAGCTTTGAGGAGTAACACTGAGCAGAGAAAACAGATTATGAAGAAGATAGGTCAAAGAATATATAGGGAGGAGAATATTAAAACTGAATGGGTAAGACTTACATGTCTTGGTGGTTTTAGAGAGGTGGGAAGATCCGCGATCCTTCTGCAGACGCCTGAAAGTAAAATTCTTTTAGACTGTGGAGTCAATGTAGCCACTGAAAATCCAAGCAGGGCGTATCCCCATTTAGAGATTCCAGAGATAAAATATATTTTATCAAATCAGGAGCTGGATGCTATTATAGTAACACATGCACATTTAGATCACTCAGGTTTTATACCTTACTTATACAAATATGGGTACGACGGTCCTGTGTACGCAACTCCTCCGACAAGAGATCTGATGTCTTTACTCCAGAAGGATTACATAGATGTTGCTCAGAGAGAGGAGAAAGCGGCTCCTTACTCAAGTAAAGAGATCAAGGAGACTATAAGGCACACAATACCGTTGGAGCCTAATGATGTGAGGGATATAGCTCCTGACATAAGGCTCACATTGCACTCTGCGGGTCATATACTCGGATCAACGAGTGTTCATCTTCACATAGGTAATGGGCTCCATAACGTCCTATATACTGGAGATTTCAAGTTTGCAACTTCAAGGCTTCTATCAAAGGCAGATATAAGTTATCCAAGAGCAGAGACCATAATAATGGAGAGTACGTATGGAGGTGCAGAAGATATTTTATCCCCGAGAGAAGATTCTGAAAAGGAAATGATTAGAGTAATAAATGAAACTCTGCAGAGAAAGGGAAAGGTTTTAATTCCAGCGCTTGCTGTTGGGAGGTCCCAGGAAGTGATGCTGATTCTTGAAGATTATATGAGAAGAGGTGTTTTGGAAGAGGTTCCTATATTCATAGATGGGATGATCTGGGAGGCTACAGCGATACATACAGCTTACCCAGAGTATCTTTCCAAAAACTTGAGATCGCTTATATTTACAAAAGATCAGAATCCATTTCTTACTGAATCTCTTGAAAGTGTTGGAAATAGCTCTAAAAGGCAGGACATAATTGAGGGCGATCCATGCATAATTGTAGCAACGTCAGGGATGCTTATAGGCGGGCCTTCTGTGGAGTACTTCAAGGCTCTTGCCGATGACCCAAGAAATACTTTAGTATTTGTTAGTTATCAGGGAGAAGGAACGATGGGTAGGAGGATACAAAAAGGCTGGAACGAGATCCCTATAAGAGAGGGTAATGGAAAAACGAAGGTAATAAAGGTGAATATGGAGATCCATACTATAGAAGGATTTTCAGGACACTCTGACAGGAAACAGTTGATGAGATTTGTAAGAGCCATGAGCAGAAAAGTTCAGAGGATTCTTATAGGTCATGGAGAAGCTCAGAAAAGTATGGATCTAGCAAGTTCTATCTATAAGAAATATAGGATAGAGACAAGAGCACCTATGAATTTAGAGACAGTGAGATTGGTGTGATAGCTGTTAAACTTGCTTATGACGGCAGTGGTTTTTTCGGCTCGCAGATACAGAAAGATAAAGTTACTGTAGAGGGTCAACTTAGAAAATTTTTCAATGCTAGAATCTTAAGCAGAACAGACAAAGGAGTCTCAGCATTGGGTAATGTTGTTTTTGTTGAGGAAGATATAAATCTCAGACGGTACTCTTTTGATAGAATATGGCTTTACGGAAAAGCTGTGTCATGGAAAAAGCCTTTTGAAAAAAGATACTCCTATTTTCTATTCAAAAATTTTGATACGGATATGGTAGAAGAAGCATGTCGTTTAATCTCGGGTAAGCATGATTTCTTTAATTTCTGTAAGAAGGACAGAACAAAAACAGTGGATTATACAAAAAAAATAGATGTAAAACTTTTCATAGACGATCACATAAGACTGGATTTTACAGGTGAGAGTTTTCTGTGGGAGATGGTGAGAAGATTGGCAAATGCCATAATGAAAGTAGGGGAAGGTAAAATAAGAATTGAGGAGTTAAAAACTCTTTTAGAAGAGAGAACAGATGAAAAAATTCCGCCTGCGCCTTCAGAACACTTACTTTTAGCGAATATAAAGGGATTTGAGTTTTCATATGATCATTATATCCTAAGAAAGGTTAAAGATTATTTTGAAAATTTATATAAAGATGCTTTTTTAAAAAAGAATATTTTCGACTATTCTTTAGAGTTTTTGAGGGATATAGATGTATGATCTCTTTATCGTTGGCGCGGGACCTATAGGATGTTATTTCACGCAAAAAATTAAGGAATTCAATTATAAACTTATAGAGGAACATACAGAAGTAGGAAAACCTGTGCAGTGTGCAGGTCTCATTGGAGAAAATATTTTCAAATATGTGGAAAAAGAGTACATAAACAAGATTAATGGTGCGTATATACACTATAATGAAGAATATTTTGCATTGAGGAAAAAAAACGTTGCCTATGTACTCAATAGAGAAAAATTCGATAAAAATCTAAGCAAAGGCTTAGATGTATCTTTTAAAGAAAGGTTTCTGGCTGCAAAAATAAAGAAAGACAAGATAGAGATCAAGACAAACAAGGGCATATACTATTCTAAATACCTTGTAGGATGTGACGGCGTTCGTTCGACGGTAAGAAATTACGTATCCAACAAAGAACCCTCATATCTAAAATCTATTCAGCATACTGTAGAGCACGAGCACGAAGATGACATGATCTCCTTTTTCTTGAAACCATTCTCATGGATAATCCCTGAAAATAGTAAAGTCTGTAGAATAGGTGTAATATCTAAGGATCCCTATAACGATCTCCGTCTTTCAAAAGGAAAAGTGATAAATAAAACGGGAGGATTAATTCCCATAGGTCGTGTAAATACGTATAAGAACAATGTTTTTTTGATAGGAGATGCGGGATCGCAGACAAAACCGTTGACAGGTGGAGGACTTTATTACGGGATAAAAGCAGCGGATATAGCTGGAAATTTATTTTTAAGAGATAAAATAGAGAAATATGATTCCGAATGGAAAAAATCATTTGGAAAACAGATGCTATTCGGCTTATTAGGTAAAAAAATTTATGACAATATCAGTAATGAAGACATGATCAGATTTTATAATTTTGTTAAAAAAAACAGAACAAAAATAGAAGAATCCTGTGATTTTGACAGACACTCTTCTTTACTTAAAATAATTTTATCATCTCCAGAGATATGGCCTCTTTTTTTGAAGTATCTGGTGAGGGAGTTTTTTACTTCTTAATAAAAATCCTTTTTCTAAATTTTCCATTTGTATGAGAAACTCCAATGGAGATTTCAAAAGGATAGAGATAAAAGTTTATCTCGGACTGATTAAAAATCTCTTATAGAAAAACTTTTATCTCTAAAGGTCAAGAGATTACTGGGCCCGTAGCCTAGTGGATAGGGCAACAGCCTCCTAAGCTGTAGGTCGCGGGTTCGAATCCCGCCGGGCCCGCTAACCGTTTCTTTAAAAAAGAAACCGTTCTGGAAAGAAAAAATAAATTATTCAAAAAGGAAAAAAGTATAAAAAAACTTGGTTATTTCTTCTAAAAACGTTTATCCAAAAGAAAAGAAAAATTATCTAAAAAGGAAGAGGGATGCTTTTTTATTGCAGCTTGAGATGTATCTCCCATGTTGTTGTCGTTCCGTCACTGTATTCGTTCGTAAATATGAACGTTTTGAGTAGATACATACCAGTGGGAAATTCTAAAACTAATCTAAAGCCCTCATTCGGATTTAAAATCACTGCATCACTGAAATAATCTTTAAAACCTTCTTCAGGGTCTTTAGGGCCAGATTTGACGTATGAATATTCAGCTCTATTCTTATAAGAGCCACCATTCGAATCAATCACTCGTATTTCCACAGGATTCCACAGTATCTCGCCCTCTGTCAAATTTTCAAAAAATACCTCGACACAGTAGCCCCCATAATTTGATTTAAACACGCTCAATACGGTGACGCCTAGTTTTCTATCATCTAACGATTTATTCATTTCTCCTGTTAACGTGATGTGCTCAGGTGGCGATGTCATCGGAGGCGGAGTAGTCGTTGGCTTTGGAGTAGTAGGAACGGGGGTAGTCGTGGGTGCTGTAGTCGGAGGCGGAGTAGTCGTTGGCTTTGGAGTAGTAGGAGTTGGAGTGGTTGTAGGTGGTGTTGCCGTAGGAGCTGCTGTTGGTGACAAAGAAGTTACCGGAGTTTCTTTTTGGGTAGGGATATTGAGACATGTACCAACTACTATAATAATGGCAAATAGAGCAACCAAAGACCTTTTCTTTGTTTTAAAGAGTTCATTTAGAATATTTCTTTTAGGTTTTTTAGTTTTTTTGGCTTTTTTCGAAAAATTATATCCACAATTCCCACAGAATAAAGAATCTTCTTTATTTGGGGCACCACACTTGGGGCAGTGTATTACTTTTTCTAATTTTGTTTTTACTTTTTTTTCTATTTCTTCTTTTTTTATTTCTCTTATCTTTTGGGAATAATTTACAAAAAACTCGTCCGATATAGAATCCTCTGAATAAGCTTTGAATAAGGACTTTTCTAGATCTTTTTTCAAATCTTCAAATTTCTCTGTGCTGATCTTCTCTTTGTTTTTTACCAGGTAATTATATAATTTTTTAATTTCTTTTCCTTCTGTCGATTTTTCTTTGTTCATAATTCTCAATATTGTATCCCATCTTATCTATAAATACGTTTCTTTCTAAAATTTTTTTTGGTTTCTTACATCTGTTGTCAATGTATGTTTATGAATGGGATGGAGGGATTGGAGAGTAGTACTATGAGTATGTGGAGGGTTTGAGATATGCTAAAAAAGATTAGGGATAGTTTTTCATTAAATATTAGTTCCTTTAGAGACCTGTTTTGCTATAAATTGCATATACCTTTTTTTTACACTTTGGACAAACAAAAAGCATACTATAAAAGGCTGAAGAAGATTTTTCTGTACTTAGTTCTAAAAAATCTTCTCCCATTCTTCGGTATTTCTTTGGAACAGCCATTGGTATACCGCAATGGGGGCACGGTACAAAAAAATTGTTCTTTGCCATTATATAAAATGGGATTCCCTAATAACCACTTCCATACTCAACATTTTCCTGTTTATTGTTATTTTCACTCATATTCTGAATATACCTAGCGCCGTTATATAGTTTTTGCTTGTTAAAGAGTAATGCTATATGCATGTGTTGGATTTTTGAGGTACGAAACAAAAAAATTTATATTTATCTATTCATTTCTTCATAGTGTGTTAAATGTAAAATCGGAAATAAAATCTTTAGTATTGGGTCTTGTAAACTTTTTTTCCTTAGTATTAATAGGTGGTTTTCTAATAGCTACTCTGCTAGCTATCATTTCAATACCGGATCGGTATATTTTTGTCTTTTTTCTTATTTTACCTTTTATTCCTATTTTGTTTTTAAATTTAGCACTAGAGATATTAGAAAAATAAATTCAGAGGACAAAATAGAGATATACGTGGAAAAACTCATGGACATACAAGTCCAATTAGAGAAAGACCACTTAGCTAGAATAGTATATCGATTCATTGAAAACATCACTATTGAGATTATTATTGCTCATTTTCTTTTCCCCTGGATTGTTATCTTATTCCTGTATCCAATTGCTAGATCGGAATTTTCTTTAGGATCTTCAATTTTATCCATCATTTTAGGTCTTTTTAGCTTATTTTTATCAATAAGATTAATTTATAAAATCATAAAGAGAAATTACACAGTTAAATTAAAGAGATATCTCAAAGATTCTTTTTTTTACTCAATAACTATCATATCTTACAATTTCATTGTTTCATTTCTTTTAATTGCGTTTTTTGTGTATTTTGAAAATACTAGTATTTGTTCTCTGGATATCTCAGTATTCACTGAAGTTGTGACATCGTTTTTGAAACCTCACCCCCAGCTTATCGGAAAACATGCAATTCCTCTAGGATTTAATGTTGCGATGTGTCTAACTTTGATAATCCCAAGGATGCTCCAAATTTTCGAAGGACAACATAAAGGGACATCTAATGATACTGAAGCTAAATACGCAGGTATTATAAGAAAAGAATATAAAAATTACCTAAAAAAGGATAAAAATTATAAAAAAAGATTTTTTAAATTTTTTATTAAATTTTAAATGAATAAAAAATTATT
>Ga0315552_1000221_pt1 | contig 36764 bp, 32 predicted proteins | sample SalMarSW160170MG_2_FD_203102 | JGI IMG/M metagenome (GOLD analysis project Ga0315552, IMG submission 203102) | Salt marsh sediment microbial communities from the Plum Island Ecosystem LTER, Massachusetts, United States - Salt Marsh Sediment SW1601-70 ...
TTTCCTTCTTGCAACACAACCAATCTATTTTTAATTTTTTCGGGCTGAATTTTTTTTAGAAATGGGACTAAATGGCGAATTACATTTTGAGGAGATTGATTTTTCAATCTTAATAAAATAACCCCGCCATGAGATTGGTAAGGTTGACGAATTAAATTTCCAAAATCTTTGTCGTGGGTTAAAATAATTCTCTCTTGCCCTTTGGCAAGCTTAAGAATTTCTTCGTCTGGAATGCTCAAAAGTTTCTCATTTTCACCTATACTTAAAACATTAAAATTTTCTTCCCTTAAAGCCCTAACTACTCGTGGGGCTATGTTTTCATCTGCCAAAAATTTAAAGATAAATTAAACAGCAATAAGCTCCTCTCGTTTAATGGTTTTTGCTGCGTAATCCAAAACTGCCAAAATATCTTCTTTGGTAAGCTGAGAGTATTCTTTGACAATTTCATCTGGGTTCATTCCAGAAGCCAAAAGCTCCAATATAAACTCAACAGAAATTCTCGTTCCCTTAATAATGGGTTTGCCACAAAGTATTTTTGGATTGTAAGTAATTCGGTTCATGTTTCTATTTTTAGCTTAGCAAATTTATTTAGTAATGTCAATACTCAAACCGCCCTCAATTTCCCGAAGGTTACCTTCGGAAAAATTCAACTATTCATAACGCAGGGCGTCAACCGGCTTCAACTTAGCAGCGCTCCTTGCCGGAAAAAATCCGGAAATACATCCAATCACAAAAGAAAAACATAAACCAAACAAAGCTAAACCTAAAGAAACCGAGGCTTCAAGATAGAAGACAGGATCAATCTGACCAACCAGTTCCACTCCTTTTGCCATCATAAAACCGAGCAAAACTCCTCCTGCGCCGCCAATTAATCCAATAATCCCCGACTCTATCAAAAATATCAACACAATAGTGGAATTTTTGGCTCCAACAGCTTTCATAATTCCAATTTCTTTTGTTCTTTCACGAACCGAAGTGTACATTGTGTTCATTATGCCGATTCCGCCAACCACAATGCCAATGCTTGCCAAAGCAAAAATAGCAATCTCAATGGCAGCCATAATATCACCTATCAAGCCAGTAACTTTCTCTGAAGTAATTACTGTTATATCAATCATGTCTTTGCCTCTTTTTCTTTTTCTGATTTCTTCCAGGGCTTGTTTAATATTATTTGCTGTTTTTTCCAGATCCGCGCCTGATTCAATTTTGACCATTGCCATGTTGGCTGTACCTTTTTTCATGCCGGTTATTTGATAAAAAAGATCTTCATCAACAAAAATACTGGTGTCGTCGCTCTTACTGCCCAAAGAGTTTAAAATACCAACTACATCAAACTTCCTGCCACGGATAGTAATCTCATCACCTATATTTATTTTTTTCTCAAAAAGAGAGTCAGCAGTAATAGCGCCAACCAATACTTCTCTTTTTCCGGTTTGAGGCCAATCTCCTTGTTTCAGACTCCAGCCCTGAAATTTTTGGAGAATCTCTAAACCCTCTTCCCAGGGCTGACCTGTCATCACCACTCCTTTTTTCTCCTCGCTGAATCTAATTACCTCTGTGGTATAAGAATAAGGCAGAACAATATTAACCCCTTCGGTTCTTTTAATAGCTTCAAGATCTTCTCTTTCTAACTTATTGGAGCCTCCGCCAATCAAGTTCATCATCATATTGCTTTCCTCTCCGGGTATAACGAAAATTATATCACCTCCTAAGGCGCGCAGCTGCTGCATAATCATTTCTTTTATTCCGCCAGCCAAAGACAAAAGCCCGATAATCAAAAACACTCCGATAACAATTCCCAGTATGGTCAACCAGCTCCGAATGGGCCGGGTTTTCAAATTTTTAATTGCGATTTTTAAGTATTCCTTGAACATAATTTTTAATTATCCACAATTTGCTATACTGGTTTTGGTGTAAAAGGAGGGGAAATAACAATCCCTGGTTGTTATCCTGAACGAAGTGAGGGATCCTCTGATGAGTGGTAATGAGCCGATACCCCTCAGCTAACGGCTCTGGTTGGCTACTTTATGGTCAAATTAAAAATTGAAAATTATTTTTGCCACAAGGCCACTCCTGCCTGCTGATGGTTTTTGACAATTTGGCCGTCGATGATGTTTATTTCTTGTTCTGTGTAGTCGGCAATTTTGGGATCATGGGTAACAACTATCATTGTCTTTTTTTCTTTTTGGTGAAGTCTAACCAAAATCTCCATTATCATTTTGCCGGTTTTGGAATCCAAGTTCCCGGTTGGTTCATCAGCCACAATTATCTCCGGGTTATTTGCCAAAGCGCGGGCAATGGCTACCCGCTGGCACTCGCCCCCGGAAAGCTCGGCCGGTCTGTGTTTTATTCTGTCCTTAAGGTCAAGAGAATCTAAAATCTTCTTTCCTTTCCTCTGTCTTTCTTTCTGCTCCATTCCTTGAAAAATCATAGGCAGCATAACATTTTCCAAAGCCGTTAAATTGGGCAAAAGATTAAATTGCTGGAAAACAAAACCGATTTTTTTCCCGCGTGCTTCAGCCAATTTGTTTTCCGAGAGTTGAGAAATATTTTTTTCCTCCAAAAAAACATCCCCCTTGGTAGGATAATCCAAACAGCCGATCATATTTAAAAGAGTTGATTTGCCCGAACCAGAGGGACCCATAACAGCTAAAAAATCACCTCGAGAAACCTCGAGGCTTACGCCTTTCAACGCTGGCAGTTCAACACTGCCTATTTGATAGATTTTCCAGACATCTTTAAGTCTTAAAAGTGGCTGCTGCATAATTTCTAATTTATAATTGACCTAATTTCTAACTAAATCCCAAATCCCAATGTCTAATGACTAAATAACTCTTTGTTCATTGGGATTTTGGTCATTGGGACATTAGTTGGGAATTAGAAATTAGTAATTCGTCATTTTATTACAACTTCCTCTCCCTCCGCCAGCCCCGAAATCACTTCAACCATTCCTTCACTGCCCTCAAGGCCGATTTCAATTTCTTTTTCTCTAATATCTTTGCCATCTAAAACCCCAACAAACACCTTACCGTCTTTTTTCTTGATTGCTCTTTTAGAAATTGCTAAAACATTTTCTTTAGAAGCTGTTTTGATGGTTATGTCTGCAGTCATCCCGGGTTTAATGCCTTCTGGAATTTCATCAAAATCAATGGTTGTTTTATAGTAAACTACTTCTTCAACTATTTTTTCAGCCGGCTCTATGGAAACAACTTTTCCAGTAAAAACTTTTTCGGGAAAAGCAACCAAATTAATATCTACCGGATTGCCAATTGTCATTTTTACCACATCTTCTTCGTATATGTTAACTTCTATTTGGAAAGGCGTTTCCGGAAGAATCGTAACAGCCCAATCACTCGCTGCTGGCTGAACCGTTTCCCCTATTCTTTTCTCTATTTTGGTTATCTGCCCGTTAACCGGAGAAGTTAAATAAGAATCAGCAATTTGTCTACGGAGAATATTAGTTTTGGCTTCGGCCTGTTTTAGTTGAGCCTTATATAAATCAATATCTTCGCTTCTCGGACTGGCTTTTAACAAATTTAGTTCGTCTTCTAATTTATTCAGAGTTCCTTGGGTGGAATCAACATTCGCCTGAGCCGTGTTAATGTTGGTCTGATTAGTTGTTTTAGCGGAAAAAATAGTCTGCTGGCCATTAACAATATTAGTTAAATCGGCATTTACGGATGATCTTTGATTATCTAACAAGGTTTTATCGGAAGAAGAAACACTATTCCAATAATTTGGTCTTTCAGCCATCTGGCGAATAATTATTAAATCATCGCTAGTGTCCTGAAGTTCCTTTTTAATACCATCAAGAGCCTCATCAAGTTTGTTATACGGCTCTTTATTGTTATTAAAAACCAAACCGTTAATAGAATTAAGCCATGATTTGGCTTGGGCCGAGGAAAGATTAATCTTACTTTTTGATTGGATAACCTGAATGCTTTCCTGGTCGCCGCTAGAAAAATATGAGCGCTGAATTGAATTAGCTAAATTAGCAGAGTTATTAATTTCCAGATAAGCATCCTCTATAATATTAACAGCGTCTTGGTAGGCAGAAATTAAATCTTCTTCAGCATCGGCTCTTACGTCTGCTAAGTTCCGTTTGGAATTTTCTAAAATAATTTTAGCGTTGGCTGCTGCCGTTTCTTTAACCTGAATTTCCTCCGGAGTGGCGCCAGCTAATAATTTATTAAGATTAGCCTGAGCCACTTCCTGCTGGGCTTGGGCATCGGTTAATTGAATTGAAAGTTCTCTGGTGTCAAGTTTTGCCAGATTTTGACCGCTGTTGACTGGCTGTCCAATAGAAACATAAACACCTTCAATGCTTCCGGCCCTTCTAAAACTTAGATGGATTTCCTCGCCCATTTTTACTGTTCCTGTTTCAGAAATCTCTTGGACAATGTTAGCGCGCCCTACCGCACGTAAAGTATATTCTTCTTTTTTATTGCTGAGCAAACTCTTACCAATTATAAATCCGGCAATAATGACTATAATAATTATTAACCAAATGATTGTTTTCTTTTTCATAGTTTTTTAATTATTATGTTATCCATATATATTATTTTACTTCAATTAAAAATTTCTAACAATAAAACTAACAAGGTCAATACTCCTTGGTAAAAATTTAGCAGGGGCGGAGAGAATTGAACTCCCGATTGGAATTTTGGAGATTCCTGTGATACCACTTCACCACGCCCCCATTATTTACTACTTCTTCCCCTCTTTATGAACTGTATGCTTCCTGCACCACTTGCAGAATTTTTTCAATTCTAATTTTTTCTCCAATGAGGCTTTGGATTTTTTAGTAAAATAGTTGGTTCGTTTGCAAACTGAACACTGAAGTTTTATATGCGGTTTTTTTGTTGCCATACCCCGTAGAAGAATTTCAAATAAAAATTCTTCGAATTTTTTATTGCCCTGTAGGAGACTTTCGAAATTTCTCTACGGGGCATAATTTTATGTTGTATGAGCCGACGCGCGGGATCGAACCGCGGACCTTTTGCTTACCATGCAAACGCTCTGCCAACTGAGCTACATCGGCATAAAGTAATGACGCTCCCCTCCCAAACTCGCCTACGGCGAGATTGCGGCGGGCCCGCCTAAATGCGTAGCTTTTGGCGGGTATCACTGAACTACCTAGGCAAAAGTTATTTTTAACTTTCTCTAATTCTATTTTTTAAATGGTAAAAAGCGTTTTTTCTTTGTTTTAATTTAGACTCTCTTTTTCTTGCATCTTTTTCTCATTTATAAATTTCACAATAGATAAGGCCGAAAGGCGTTCTGCTTTTTGTAGAAAACACCTGTCCATTATTGTGCTCCTGTAATTTTCTCTTGAGATTATTTGTTGATCCTAAATATAAATCATTGTCTTTCCTACTTTTCAATAAATATACAAAATACATGAATAAATTATAATGTGGGCACGCCCACCCACTTAAAAATTTATAGAGTTCTATAAATTTTTAAGTGGGTGGGCAGGGAGGGATTCGAACCCCCGAAGGCCGAAGCCGTGTGTTTTACAGACACAACCCTTTGACCGCTTGGATACCTACCCATAATATTTTATTATTCTAACACAAAATTTATTATTTTTCAATAATTGCAAGTGAGGGAAAAGAAGAAAAATTCATTTTTCTTTTTTAACCGAACGCCGCAATTATATAGTATAATTACTCTATAATTTTGCCGTGTTTTTGACGCCATTGCGCAATTTTTTTGTGGTCGCCTGATAATAAAACTTTTGGCACCCGCCAAACTTCCGGTTTTGCCTGCCTAAATTTTTCGGGAAAAAATTGTGGCGGGCGAGTATACTGCTGATACTCAATAAATCCCCTGCCTCCGCGACCCGGCCGAACCGGAATTCTCTCTTTCAACAACTGTTCTTTTCCAATTACGCCGGGTATCAAACGAGCTATCGTTTCAACTACAATCGTTGCCGGCAATTCACCGCCCATTAAAACATAGTCGCCAATTGAAATGACTTCATCGGCAATGTTTTTTGCTACTCTCTCGTCAACTCCTTCATATCTGCCGCAAATCATAATCAATTGGTCCATCTTAGAAAACTGATAAGCCATTTTCTGGTTGAATTTTTTGCCGCGAGGAGAAAACAACACTACTTTTAACTTTTGACTTTTAATTTTTGACCTCTTCAAAGCCGCTACGGCTTTGAAGATTGGCTCAATCTTCATTACCATTCCTAATCCTCCGCCAAATGGCCGGTCATCAACGATCCTGCGCCTGTCTTTTGCCCAATCCCGCAAATTATGAACGCCGACCTTAATAAGTCCCTTTTTCAAGGCTTTTTTGATAATTGATTCTTTAAAATATGAGTCAAAAATTTCTGGAAAAATTGTTATAATATCAAAACGCATAATAAATGAAAGCCGTACTACCATTTATAATAGCACGGCTTCCGCCGTTCTGTAAATTCTAATTCAAGTAAGATTTACAGTTTGAGATCTTCTAAGTCTTTATCTGCTTCTTTGATTTCAGCAGATTCTCTCCTTGGAGCGCCGCCTTCTGGTTCCTCAATCTTCAAGTTCACGCGAGCGTGATTTTTAAGACCAACAATACGAACCAAAGAACGGATAGCTCTAGCAGTAGATCCTTCTCGACCAATAATCTGGCCCATGTCTTCAGGATTAACTTTCAAAGAAAGCAAGACTCCCATCTCATCAACCTTCCTGTCAACTTTTACGTCTTCAGGATGGTCAACTAATGTCTTGACAATAAACTCAAGAAAGTCTTTATCACTAGTTTCTTTTGCCATAGTAATTCAGTATAATTCTTTCAATTAATTAATTGCGACCTTTTATTCCATCACTTTTCGCAAAAAGTTTTTGCGAAAAAGTGGTCGGAGTTTCTTCGCTCAGCGATTCTCTCCTTCAAGAATTCGGGAGAATCTGAAAAGCTACTATTATCTAATTATACTCCTCTCAAAATAGTTGTCAACCCTTACACCTAATTGGTATGGAGGCCAATGATTTTCAATAAAAAAGAGCCGGCAAGGGATAGAACCTTAAACTGACCCTTAGCTTTCTCCTTCCCGATAATAACGGCCATTGGGAATGAATAAAGCTTTTGTTCTCTCTTCTTTTGGAAGGAATACCATATCCCTTTTTCCTTTAAGAAACGAGAGGAATTGCCTACAGATCTCCCGATCCATAGCCGTCCAACCGTCTCCACGGACGGTCAATCTGAATTTCCGTTCAACAAACTTTTTGATTTTTTTTATCGTTCTCATCTTTCCCTCCTCTCTCTATGGTCTAATTATATCATAGTATATCCTAATTGTCAAGCTTTTCGGCTGGTTTTTCTTCGGGTTTTAATTCCTCTTTGGGTTCTTTTTTGGGTTCCTCTTTTGGTTTTTCTGTTGGTTTCTCAGCTTGCGGAGGTTTCTCAGCTTTCGGAGGTTTCTCAGTTTGCGTAGGACTTGCCTCCGCAGATTTGTCAGCTGGCTCTTTGGAAACCTCGGCTGGTTTATCTTCTTCTTTCGGTTTCTCCGCAGGCTTCTCTTCCTTTGACGCAACAGCCGGAGCGGAGGCAGCCGGAGCGGAGGCAGCCGGAACCGACTCCCCTTTTTTATTTTCTTTTTTCTTTTTGTGCTTTGCGATTTTCTTCCCTTCAATAATCCCCTCCATAACAAGTAAATTATAAACTGTGTCTGATGGCTTAGCGCCAACAGAAATCCAGTACTTAATCCTGTCTTTATTCACGTTTTTTTCCTTAGTCAATGGATTATAAAAACCCACTTCCTCTACAAAACGACCTCCGTGGGGCGGCCTGGTTTTTTCAGTAACTACAATTTTAAAAAATGGCTGATTCTTTTTGCCGGTTCTAAAAAAGCGTATTCTCAACATATTTTTTCGCCCTAGCTCGTTTCGCTTCGCTCGGGCTCAGTTAATATAAAAGATTAAAGATAAAAAACAAATACGCAAATATGTAAAAATATTAATGTCTTTATGTTTTTGTTTTTTCTTTTTGGTCTTTTATTTTTTATTTTAGCGGAGCGCTTACCATCCTTTTGCCTCCAAAGCTTTCTTTGCAGCGTCCTCCTCCCCTTCTTGCTTTGAAGAGCCTTGTCCTTTGGCAATTAATTTATCTTTTAAAAATACTCCAATGATAAAATGCTTAACGTGATCAGGGCCCCATTCTTTAACAACTTTGTAAGTCGGGGTCACTCCGAGTCTTTCCTGCGCCTCTTCTTGAAAAAGAGACTTAGAATCCTTATAAAGACCTTTATCAATTATCTCCGCTAATCTTATTATGAGATGCTTTTTAATAAACTCATAGCATACTTCAAACCCTTGATCAAGATAAAAAGCTCCAATAAAAGCCTCAAAAGTGTTTGCAAGAATATATTGACGCGCCTTTCCTGTCTCTTTTTTCTCTCCGCGAGAAAGCAAAAGAAAATCATTAAAACCCATATCTTTAGCAGTTAAAGACAACATTTTAGCATTAACCAAAGCTGATCGCCAAGTGGTCAAATCTCCCTCAGGTTTTTTTGGATATTTTTGATAAAGATTTTTGGTAACTGCTAACTCAATAACAGCATCTCCTAAAAACTCCAGTCTTTCGTTATGGTCTAAGTGAAAATCTGAATTTTCATTGCGATAAGACCGATGAACAAAAGCCTGGATTAAAAGATCCTTGTTTTTAAATTTTATGTTTAGTTTTTTCTCTAATGGTGAAAAATTCTTCATTTTGTAGAAGACTTTATGCGCCATAACTACGCTTTTTTATGCCTGGCGTTTAATGGCGTTGTAAAGGCAACTAATGGCTTCTATTTCTCTAATTCCTTGTACACCGTACCCAATACTCCATTAATAAACTTGCCTGAGCTCTCTCCGCCAAAAGTTTTAGCCAACTCAATTGCCTCATTAATAGCAACCTTTGGCGGAACTTCTTCTTTTTTAGCATATAAAAGTTCAAAAAGACCGATTCTTAAAACATTTCTATCAACAACCATTATTTGCTCAATCGGCCATTCCGGAGCAGAAGTTTCAATTACTTTATTAATATCATTAATATGTTTTACTACGCCGTTAACCAACTCCCAAATAAAATCTGGATCTTTAAGTCCTGGTCCGAATTCTCGAATATTTCTTTCAACTATTTTTTGCAGAACATTAGATTTCTTGCCTGAAAAATCCCACTCATAAAGAGACTGCATTGCAATAGAACGTGATAAGTGTCTTGATGCCATAATTTCTTAAATTCTAATTTCTAATATCTAAATCCTTAACCCCGTTAGAAAATTTGTGGCCTTTCTGACGGAATACCGGATATTTTTTGGATTTTCTAGCGTGGCTTAGAAATTAGGATTCAGGATTTTACTTCTTAGACATTTTCTCCCAGCTCAATGGTTTTTTATTTACTCCCTGTTTTGTTTCTTTGTTTGCGATTTCTTTTTCTTTTTGTTTTTTTTCTTTTTTACTCAGTTTTTTCAAAACATCAATTACTTCCCTGTTCTTATAGGTTCCGCAATTTTTGCAAACCGTGTGTGGTCTGACTGGTTTCCCGCACTTTGGACAACTAATAAAGGCGGCCTGCTTTAAAAAAATATGCATCCTTCTCTGATTTCTTCTTGATTTTGTTTTTCTCTGCTTGGGAACAGCCATAAGCGCTTTGTTAAAATTAAAAGTTAAAAATCAAAAATTAAAAGTTATTATAATGACATTATCATATAAACTTAAACTTTGCAATATCTGACTTTTAACTTTGGACTTTTGACTTTTGACTTTCTGCCACTGGCTTAAAACTCATTCGATGTATCTCACACGGTCCATACTTTTCCAGCATCTCTCGATGCTGTTTCGTTGGATATCCTTTGTGTTTGCTAAAATTATATTCAGGATATTTTTTATGCTCTCTTTCCATAATCCTATCTCTGGTAACTTTGGCAATAACAGAAGCGCAGGAACAGGAAAAAACCTTTTCATCAGCCTTGATAATTGACTTTTGAGAGGTTGCCAGATCAATTTTAATTTTCCCGTCTAAAATTAAAAAATCCGCCTTGTTTTTCATTTTTCTTTCCAAATTTCTGACCGCTCTCTTCATTGCCAGCCGAGTGGATTGCAAAATATTAATTTTATCAATTATTTTCTCTGATACTTTACTTGTTGCCCATTGAATATCGGAACGTTTGGTTAAAATTTTATATAATTCTTCTCTTTGCTTCTGATTGAGTTTCTTTGAATCTTTAACTCCTTTCAGCGATTTTGGTATTCTCGCTGCTGCGACCGCGGTCGCAGCAGCGACCACAGGTCCAACTAATGCTCCTCGGCCGGCTTCGTCCAGTCCAAGAACCATTCTAAAGCCTTTTCTTTTCAATTTTCTTTCTTCATTAAAATTGGGGTATTTCATAAAAATAAAAGTAAACCCCGTTAATTCCCGGCGCTAAACCCCTTTAGAAGTTTCGGTATTATTGAAAAAATAACCCATAATTTAGTTAGAAAAATAATAGTTCTGATTACAATACTTCTAACGGGGTAAAGACTGAGGATTTCTGATTAACGGGGTAAAATAAAAATGAAAATCAGAATAAGGCGAACTTTTCTTGCATATGCAATTTTTGTACACTAGATTTAAATTTGTTATATTAATTTACCAATTTAAATTTTCTCCGCAAAAATTGATCGTCTTCTAATTCATCGGTTGTTACTATTTTTAAATGCTTTGAGGTTAATCCGAAAAACTCCCGCAGTAATTTTATCTCTTTTTGACATTCGTAAGGGTAAATCCAAACACTTTTTTGAAGTTGATAAAACCCAAATTCCTTTAATTTACCGCGAAATGCCTCTCTTTTAATCCCCTGTTTATTAGGAATATCAAAAATAATTAATCGCCATTTCTTGTCCCACTTCTTTGGAATTTTAATTTTTAAATCATCTATTTGATATTTTCCAGCCCTCTTTTTCCCTTTTTTAGTTAAAGAAATATAAATCTGTTTATTCTTATTTTCAAAATTTATATAACCTTTCTTTTTAAGGTAATAAAAAGAGTCTTTAAATTTCTTTTTATCTACCTTACCCCGCCAGTATTTTTTCTTTCTTAATTCTTTTGAAAGATTAAAAGCAAAATAAGGAGAACCAGCAGCAATATAAATTGCGCCCACCAAAAGCAGTATCTTTAAAATTTTAACTGTTACTGAAGATTTGTTACTTCGCATAAAACTGTTAAATATCTAGTATCATTTTTAATATCATTAGTATCATTAGTGTAATTTTATTGCATATGCAATTTTTGTCAACTTAAACTCTTAACAGGTTACGGCCTACAATATTTTACAAGTGTACTTTTCTTGCATATGCAATTTTTGTTCGCGTAGGTTTTTTACTCGACGATAATTAATAGAACAAATAAAAAATAAAGAAAAGAGGACAAAGAAAAAAAAGAAAAAGCGGTCGGAATGACCGCCTTGTGCTTTTTTATTCTACATCCGGCAAATCTTCCGGATAGGCCCGTTGTTTAAAGTTTTCCTCCTTTTCCCAAAATCGAGGCTGTTCAGAAAGATTTAAGTGGAACTCATTGGCTAATTGAGCTAATCTGTAAAGTGCGGTAAACAACCATTTTCCAGATTCGGTGGGAAGAGAAATGGCTCCGTGCTGACTAACTAAAATCGTATAGATTATTTGATTTCCTTTTTTATCTTTCCAAAGTCCTGTTTTTGTTGGTCCGACCATAATCGAAACCATTTCAAGGCAGTCTGGATTTACCGAATGCAGTTTTGGAACTTGCTCAAGCAATCCGTTATAAATTCTTAAAGTAACCCACCTGAACCTCCCAGAAACTTTTTCAATGCTCAACGAAGCCTGAACATCGTCTCTTTTAATTCCGGCGTAAATTATATGTTTATATGACATTCCTTTAAACCTAAAAGTTCTGTGGTCGCTAATTTCTTTAAACAACTCCGTCAAAACATCAGCCATTGAGATTTTTGAAAATTCAACAAAGATTTTTTCTGCCTCTTTTTCAGAGAGCGGTTCTGTAAAATCTATTGCCCTCTTTTCTCTTCCAGCCATTTTTGCCTCCTTTTTATGTGCTGTTCATTTTTTCGTGTTCTGTTATTGATAGTATAACAAAATAGTATAAAAAACAAGACTTTCATTTTTTCATGGAGTTTTGTATAATGAACTAATTCGTATATTCGTAATCATTTGTAGAACCATGAAATTTACCCATCTCCATGTTCATAGTCACTATTCCCTCTTAGACGGTCTCCCGAAAATAGACCAGCTTTTAGATTATGTTAAAGAATTAGGGATGGACTCTGTTGCCCTAACTGATCACGGCGTGCTTTACGGAGCTGTTGAGTTTTACAAAAAAGCCAAGAAAAGAGGAATAAAACCGATAATTGGTTCTGAGGTCTATCTGGCTTTTGAAAGAATGAACCAGAAAAGACCGAACATTGACGACAAAAGATATCATTTGGTTTTGTTGGCCAAAAATGAACAGGGATATAAAAATTTAGTTAAACTTTTAACCAGAGCCCATTTAGAGGGCTTTTACTATAAGCCAAGAATTGATGAAGAACTTTTAGAAAAATATTCCGAAGGATTAATTGCTTTAAGCGCATGCCTTCAGGGAAAAATCCCAAAACTTATTTTAGCTAACAAAATAGAACAGGCAGAAAAACAGGCATTAAAATACCAAAAGATTTTTGGTCCAGGTAATTTTTATCTGGAAATTGAGCATCATCTTAATATTCCAGAACAAAAAAAAGTAAACGATGCTCTTATTGCTATGTCTAAAAAACTAAATATCCCGCTTGTTGCTACTAACGACTGCCATTATCTTAAATCAGAGGACGCAGAAGCCCAAGATGTTTTAATGCTTATCAATACTGGCGCCAAGCATGATGACCAAAAAAGATTAACAATGAAAACTGATGATTTTTCTTTTAGAACCCAGGAACAAATGGTTAACGACTTTAAAGAAGTTCCCGAAGCCATTGAAAACACCCAAAAAATTGCTTCAGCTTGTAACTTTGACTTTGAATTAGGCAAACCTAAACTTCCATATTTTGAAGTACCTGGCAAAAAAAATCCTGATGATTATTTAAGAGAGCTTTGCAAGAAAGGTCTTGAGAAAAGAAAGATGAAAGAAACCTTAGATATCAAAAAAAGGCTTGAACACGAATTAGAAGTTATTAAAAAAACAGGTTTTGCCTCTTATTTTTTAATTGTTCAGGATTTTGTCAATTGGGCAAAAGAAAATCGTATCGTTGTTGGACCGGGCAGGGGTTCAGCCGCAGGGTCCTTGGTTTCTTACTTATTAAACATTACAAGCGTTAATCCTTTGAAATATAATCTTCTCTTTGAACGATTTCTTAATGTGGACCGAGCCGCGGGACTGCCGGACATTGACTTGGATTTTGCTGACCGTAGACGTGATGAGGTAATTAATTATATTGCTGAAAGATTTGGCAGAAACAAAGTTGCGCAGATTATCACTTTTGGAACAATGGCTGCCAGGGCAGTTATAAGAGATGTTGGCAGAGCCCTTGGGTACGCATATAGCTTTTGCGACCAAATTGCTAAAATGATTCCATTTTCCTACACTTTAAGCCAGACACTTAATGATGTGAAAGAATTCCGCCATCTTTACAATACTGACGAACAAGCTAAAAAACTAATTGATTTTGCTAAAAAACTTGAGGGGGTTGCCAGACACGCCTCTACCCATGCCTGCGGAGTAGTAATTTCCAAAGAACCATTGGAAAATATTGTCCCTCTCCAGCATCCAACCCAAAACGACCAAACCATTGTTACACAATATGAAATGTATTCTATTGAAGACTTAGGACTTTTGAAAATGGACCTTCTGGGATTAAAAAATCTAACTATTATTGAAGATACTTTAAGTCGAATTTATTTGGTGCAAAATGAAAGCATTGATATTGAAAAAATTCCTTTGGATGATGAAAAAACTTACCGCCTGCTTCAACAAGGAAACAGCACTGGCGTATTTCAACTTGAAAGTGGAGGTTTTAAAAGATACCTTAAACAATTAAAACCAACTGAATTTGAAGACATTATTGCCATGGTTGCCTTATACAGACCGGGCCCTATGGAACTTATTCCTGAATATATTCAAAGAAAACATGGAAAGAAAGAAATAGACTATATTCATCCAAAGTTAAAACCAATTTTAGAAAAAACTTATGGACTTCCAGTGTTTCAAGAGAGCTTGCTCCAAATTGCTCAACAGGCAGCAGGATTTACTCTTGGTGAAGCTGATGTTCTAAGAAAAGCAGTGGGCAAAAAAATAAAGTCTTTACTTTTAGCTCAAAAGGAAAAAATGATAAGTGGTATGAAAAAGAACGGGTTTTCAGAACAAATTGCTCAAAAAATCTGGGAATGGATTCTGCCTTTTTCTCGCTACGGATTTAACCGGGCGCATGCCTCATGCTACGCTACTATTTCTTACCAGACAGCATATCTTAAAACTCATTATCCGGTTGAATTTATGGCAGCTCTATTAACTTCGGAAAAAAATGATGTAGAGAGAATTGCTGTTTTAATTGATGAATGTAAAAGAATGGGAATTGAAGTTTTACCTCCCGACATTAACGAAAGTTTTAGGAACTTTTCAGTAATACCGGAGAAAAAACAACTTCGCTTTGGCCTTTTGGCAATAAAAAATGTGGGACAGAATGTAGTGGAATCTATTGTTGAAGAAAGAAAAAACAAAGGAGCTTTCCAGTCAATCAATAATTTTATTGAAAGAGTTAGCTGTAAGGACTTAAATAAAAAATCTTTGGAAGCTTTGATAAAAACTGGCGCGTTTGATAAGTTTGAAGAAAGAGGCAAATTATTGTTCAATTTGGAAAAACTTCTAGAAATCAACCGCCAAACTCAAAGAACAAAAGATAATGGACAAAGGGGACTTTTTGATGGAATGAAAATTAACAACTGTATTTCTTTAGAATCCTGTCCTCCCGCTATCAAAAAAGACAGATTAAGCTGGGAAAAAGAACTTTTAGGCTTGTATGTCACAAGCCACCCCCTTGAAGATTTAAAACAAATCCTTGAAAAAAAATGCGTTTCTATTCTAAGAGTTCGGGGTGAGGGCTCGGTTCAGAATGATATTCCTGTATGGAAGGCAAAAAGAGTGAAAATAGGAGGCATAATCTCCAGTATTAAAAAAATAATAACCAGAGCTGGCAAGCCAATGCTTTTTATAAAAGTTGAGGATTTAACCTCAAAAATTGAGGTGGTTATTTTCCCGGGTCTGATAGAAAGAAACCCGGCAGTTTTTCAAGAAAACAAGCTTGTATTTATTTCCGGAAGAGTAGATAATAAGGACGGGGTACCAAAACTAATTTGCGAAAACATTGAGGAAATTATAGAATAGCTACGAAATACGAATTTATTTACGAATATACGAAAACGTTTTCGTATGTTCGTATTCCTTTCGTGCTTCGTAGACAAATTGTGAAAATTGAGACAATCAGACATTCTCTATCCCATATTTTAGCTTATGCTGTGCAAGGGCTCTATGCCGGAGTCAAGTTTGGCATTGGACCTGCTATTGACTCGGGTTTTTATTATGATTTTGATCTCCCCCATTCTATCAACCCGGACGACCTGCCAAAAATTGAGAGAAAAATGAAAGAATTGATTAAAAAAGACATTAAATTTAGGAAAAAAATAGTTTCCAAAGCAGAAGCGAAAAAGATATTCAAGGATCAGCCCTATAAATTAGAACTCATAAACAAGCTCGCGGAGGCCCGTCCTCCGCAGATTAAAATTTCAATATATGAAAGCGGTGATTTTGTGGATTTATGTAAAGGACCGCATATTAAATCCACAAAAGAAATAAATCCCGATGCTTTTAAATTAACAAAAATAGCCGGCGCTTATTGGAAAGGAGACGAAAAGAATCCAATGTTAACCCGAATTTATGGAGTAGCTTTTGGAACAAAAAAAGAATTAGAAAAATATTTCAAAATCCAAAAAGAGGCTGAAAAAAGAGACCATCGGGTTTTGGGACAGAAATTAGAGCTTTTTATGTGGGATCAAGAAATCGGAGCCGGACTTCCTCTTTGGCTTCCCAAGGGAGCTGTTCTCCGCCATATTATTGAAGATTATTTATACGAAGAATTAATCTCCAATGGCTATCAGTGGGTGGTAACTCCTCACATTGCTAATTTAAATCTTTGGAAAACTTCAGGCCATTGGAATCTTTATCGGGAAAATATGTATTCTCCCATCAAAATTGATGAAGAAGAGTATATGCTCAAGCCGATGAACTGCCCTTTCCATGTTAAGATTTACAACTCCAAAATTAGAAGTTATAAAGACTTGCCCATTCGTTATGCGGAATTGGGAACTGTTTACCGTTATGAAAAGTCCGGGGTTTTGCACGGCTTAACTCGGGTTCGAGGCTTTACCCAAGATGACGCTCATATTATCTGCACCCCTGAACAATTAAGCGATGAGTTGGCTGGAAATTTAAAACACGGTTTAGAAATTCTAAAAACTTTCGGCTTTAAAGAATTTGATATCTATCTTTCAACCCGGCCGGAAAAATATGCTGGCACTATCAATGGTTGGGAAAAAGCAACTAAGACCTTAAAATATGTCTTGAACAAACTAAAATTAAAATACAAAACCGATGATGGCGGCGGAGTGTTTTACGGTCCAAAGATTGATATTAAAATCAAAGACTCTTTGGGCCGTGAATGGCAATGCACCACAATTCAGTTTGACTTTAATCTGCCGGAAAAATTCAAGATGTGTTATGTAGATGCAAAGGGTAAAAAACGAGAACCATATATGATTCATCGGGCCTTACTCGGTTCTATGGAAAGATTTATTGGTGTTTTATTAGAGCATTATGCTGGTGCCCTGCCTTTGTGGCTGGCTCCGGTTCAGGTCTGGATTATTCCGCTCGGCTCCAGCCATAAAAAATTCGCCCAACAAGTTAAAAAGGAGCTTAGCTCCTTTAGAGTAGAAGTGAAAGACGAAAACGAAACGGTTTCTAAAAGAGTGCGCGAAGCCGAACTCCAAAAAATCCCCTATATCTTAGTAGTCGGCGACAAAGAAATGAAATCCAATTCCGTCCGGCTCCGCTCCAAAAACAAGGACTTGGGGATGATGAAACTGGAGAAATTTTTAGAGAAAGTTAAAAGAGAAATAGAATTTAAAAAAAATAATATCTCTACGAACTACGAATAATTACGAATACACAAAGACTATTAACAGTAATACCGCCCGATCATACATATATGGCGATAGCAATATATGTGTGATTGTCTAATTTCGTATATTCGTAAAATTTTCGTATTTCGTAGCCAAAAAATGAAAAAATCAATAAAATTATCTCTCATTCTAATTGTGGGGGGGTTACTATTAAGCACTGGATTTACAGTTCTATCTCAAGAAGAATCAGCCACAGACGTTAATGAAGATGTGGCTCTTGACGAAGAAGTTGAGTCAGAGGATTTAGATACAAAAGAACCGAAGCTTTTGCCAGACAATCCTCTTTACTTTTTGAAAAATTGGGGCAGGAAAATTCGGCTTTTCTTTGCTTTTAGTCCAATTGCCAAAGCTGAACTCAGAGAAAGATTTACTAACGAAAAATTAATGGAACTCCAAAAATTGAGCCGAAAAACAATAAGGGCTGAAATTATTGAAGAGGCAATTGAAAATTACCAACAAGAACTAGACGAGATGAAAGAGGCTGTTGATAAAATAAAGAAAAAAGCAGAAGAGAATCCAGAGGTGGAAAAATTCCTGAATAAATTTATCCAGCATCAAGTTCTGCATAACCGGATCTTGGAAAAACTGGAAAACCAAGTTCCAATAGAAGCTTTTGAGAAAATTAAACAAGCCAGGGAAGAACATTTGGAGAAATTTAAAGATGTTATGCTGAAACTTGAGGATACGGATAAATTGCCAGAAAGATTAGAAACTAATTTGGAAAAAGTTGAAGGAAGTAAATATAAAAATTTTAAGAACTTGGAGATTTTACTGGAATTAGCGGAAAAAGTTCCAGAGCAAGCCAAAGAAGCAATCCAAAAAGCTCAGGAAAATAGTTTAAAAAGGTTAAAGGGAGATTTGGAAAAAATGTCTTCAGAAGACCAAGAAAAATTTAAAGATTATCTGGACAAAATCGGCGGAGTTAAAGAAAAACATATTGAGATTTTAAGAGACTTTAAGCTTGAGATAGAAAAAGTTCCTGAAACTCCTAAAGCGCTTGAACTTAAAGAAAAGATTATAAAGGCAAAAGAAAGAATAGAAAAAAGATTAGAAGAAAGAAAAAAAACTGAATAAAAATTTTGAAGTTATAACAAAAAAACAGGCTCATTGCGAAGCCTGTTTTTTTGTTGTAAAATAAATTCACAGAGACCCGGTGTCTGTACATTTTAGGTAGAGGACGGGCCTCTACTTGCTTATGAAATACTATATCATTACATATGGGTGTCACCCCGCACCAAATTTTGCGTGATATTCTATGGCAGCCCGCTTCGCCCAATCCGCCTTCGGCGGATAAGGATCTACCTATTCGGCACACGCGGACTGCGAGAGTTTTACGGTTAATTAATTATTATCTTGCTCTGTTCTGTTTGCGGTGGCAAAATTGATGCGGGGTAAGGATGAATAAATGGCTAAACAATACACAATAATCACATACGGATGTCAGATGAATAAGAGTGATAGCGAACGGATTGCAGGGCTTTTGGAAAAAATTGGATACAAAAAAACCTCAAGAATGAATGAAGCTGATTTAATCGTAGTTAATATGTGTTCGGTACGCCAATCAGCCGTTGATAGGGTTTACGGCAAAATCAAAGATTTTGCCAAACTCAAAACTCAAAACTCAAAACTGAAAACTATACTTACGGGTTGTATATTAAAAAAAGATATAAAAAAATTCGCCCAAGATTTTGATTTAATTTTAGACATCCGCGATCTGCCAAACTGGACGGAAAAATTGAGAAACACTCATTTAACATGCGGCCGCTTGCTAAATAAGCGTTATAATAAAGACGGACTTAATAATTGCTTCAAAATTGAACCGAAATATAAAAATTCTTTTAGCGCTTTTATTCCCATTTCTAACGGATGTAATAATTCCTGCGCTTATTGTGTTGTTCCTTATACTAGGGGACCGGAAGTTTGCCGGTCAGTTGATGAAGTTTTAGCCGAAGTCAAAAATTTAATCAAAAAAGGATATAAAGAAATCTGGCTGCTCGGTCAAAATGTTAACTCCTACGGAGTTCACCGCAAAACAGACGCAAAATTCACCACGTTAGATAACTTCGTATCTAACGGGGCAAGCGCGAAACAGACGCGAAAAATTAATTTTGCTAAACTTTTAAGGATGGTAAATGATATTCCCGGAGATTTTTGGATCAGGTTTACTTCGTCCCATCCCAAAGATATGTCTGATGAATTGATTGAGACAATGGCAAAATGTAAAAAAGTTTGCGAATATGTCCATTTGCCCATTCAAAGCGGCGATAATATAATCCTTAAAAAAATGAACCGGCATTATACGGTTGCTCATTACAAAAACTTAATTAAAAAAATCAGAACTGCTTTCAAAAAATATCGGCCAAAAAGTTTACCGGTAGCTATTTCAACTGATATTATTGTCGGGTTTCCCGGAGAAACAAAAAAGCAGTTTGAAAATACCGTTAAATTGATGAGAGAAATAAAATTTGATATGGCATATATCGCCCGCTATTCACCCCGGCCCGACACTGTCGCTTTCAAAATGAAAGACAATATTTCTTCCCAAGAGAAAAAGCGCGGGGAGAAAATTCTCACTGACATTCTCAAAAAAACCGCCCTTGAAAAAAATAAAAAATATATTGGTAAAACTGTGAAAGTCTTGATTGAGAAAATCAAAGATGGCTTTGTTTTGGGCAAAACAAGGAGTTTTAAGACGGTGAAAATTAAACAAAGAATAAAGAACAAAGAACAAAAAATAGATATTGGTAATATAGATACTGTCAAAATCTTCAAAGCTGATTCTTTTGGATTAAAAGGGAAAATGTTAAAATAAAAATATCATGGATAAATTAATTGTTATTTTGGGGCCGACGGCAAGCGGAAAATCAGAGTTAGCAGTGAAACTCGCTCGAAAATTCAATTGTGAGGTGGTTTCGGCTGATTCAAGACAGGTTTATAAAGGTATGGATATTGGAACAGGTAAAATCACCCCCGATACTAAAAATTCTTCGAATTTTAGTACGGGGCAGGTAAAAAAGAAATATATTTTTACACACAAAGGAATTCCTCATTATTGCATTGATGTTGCTAGTCCAAAAAGAAAATATACTGTTGCCCGGTTTAAGAAAGAGGCTCTAAAAGCAATTAAAAAAATCCATAAAATGGGTAAAGTCCCTATTATCTGCGGAGGGACCGGCTTCTATATTCAAGCTGTGGTTGATAAATTAATAATTCCAAAAGTAGAACCAGATTGGAAATTGAGAAAAAAATTAGAAAAGAAAACCATAAAAGAACTTTTTGAAGAACTAAAAAAAATGGACCCGAGAAGAGCCAAAACAATTGAACCAAAAAATAAAAGAAGATTAATTAGGGCATTGGAAATTGTGATTAAAACCAACAAACCAGTACCGACATTGAAAAAAGAAAAATCTGATTTTGCTCTTTTAATAATCGGAATTAAAAAAACAAAAGATGAATTAGAAAAATTAATTACTAAAAGATTATTTAAAAGAATTAAACCCCGAACCACCCCGCCGCACGGAGCGCGGCGGGGGCTACGGGGCAAGCAAGGAATGATCGCAGAAGTTAAAAAACTCCACAAAGATGGAGTTTCCTGGAAACGGCTTGAAGAATTTGGGTTGGAATACCGTTGGCTTGCCCGATATTTACAGAACAAAATTTCCTATCATCAAATGTTAGAAAAAATACAAAAACAAAGTGAGCAATTCGCTAAGCGGCAGATGACTTGGTTCAAAAAAGATAAAAGAACTAAATGGATCAGAAAGTACCGCGAAGCAGAAAAATTAGTGAAAAAATTTCTAAATTAAAACCAACAAGCCCTGTTCTCGTTGTTAGGATAATTCTTTTTTCAAAATTTTGATAATTATGTCAGGTTTTGCCTTGCCTTTGGTTTTTGCCATAACTCGGCCCACTAAAAACTGAAGTACAGTTTGTTTTCCTTTTTTATAATCTTCAACTGCTTTTTCATTTTTTAAAATTACCCCTTGTACAACTTTTACTATCTCCAACTCATCAGTAATCTGGGATAATCCTTTTTTCTCAATAATTTGGGAGGGATCAGCCCCACTTTTAAACATTTCAGAAAGAACAGCTTTAGCAATCTTGCTAGAAATATCCCCTTTATAAATTAAAGTAATAAATTCAGCAAAGTTCTCCGGGGTTATTAAAAAGTTTTCATTGGAAACTGAAACTCCTTTGAGCAGTCCGAGAGCATCAGTCAATAAATAATTAGCTGCTATTTTTACTATTTTATCCTTTTCTTCTTTATCTGGCTTCTTCTTCAAGGAATTAAGCCAGTTTTTCAATTCTGAAGCCATCTTCTCATAATATTCTCCCAAGTTTTTATTAAAAACAAAAACCTCAATTTCTTTTTCTGAAAGATTATACTCTTTTTTAAAACGCTCCCTTCTCTGTTGCGGCAGTTCTGGAATTTCAGATTTTATTTCTTTTAAATATTCCGAAATTCCAACTTTCATCGGCGGCAAGTCTGGTTCGGGAAAATATCTGTAATCATGAGCTTCTTCCTTTTTTCTCTGGCTCACGGTTGCTGATTTCTTTTCATCCCAGCCCCGAGTTTCCTGAATAACCTTTTCACCCGATTCTAAAACTTTATACTGCCTTTTAATCTCATAATCAATGGCTTTTTCAACTATGCGAAAAGAATTTAAATTCTTTATTTCAACCTTTGTTCCCAGCTTGCTGTTTTTTGAAAGAGATATGTTCACTTCAACCCGGAGCTGTCCTTTTTCCATATTAGCGTTGGAAACTCCAAGATATCTCAAAATTATTTGCAGCTCCTCGGCGAACTTTCTTGCTTCTCTCCCTGAAGTTATATCCGGCTCTGTTACCAATTCCATCAAAGGAACGCCTGCCCGATTAAAATCAATTAAAGAATATCTTTTTCCTTTTGGATGTAAAAGCTTTCCGGTATCCTCTTCCAAATGGACTCTGGTAATATTAATTTTTCTTCCGTTAATATCTAAAAAACCCTTTTTACAAAGAGGTAAATCGTATTGAGAAATTTGATAACCTTTCGGCAAATCGGGATAGAAATAATTTTTCCTATCAAACTTAGAATATTCGGGAATCTGGCAATTTAAAGCCAGTCCGGTTTTAACAACTTTTCGGACCGCTTCTTTGTTTATTACGGGCAGAGTTCCTGGATGACCCATACATATTGGACAAACATTAACATTAGCTTTTTGTTCTTCGGGGTCGTTTAAACACCTGCAAAACATTTTTGACCGGGTATTCAATTCCGCGTGAATTTCAAGGCCGATTGTTGATTTATACATAATTTTTAATTTACAATTTTCAATTTACAATTAATTTTCAATGAATCAATTTTCAAACTTTTCTTATAAGCAAGGCTTTGAAAATTGAAAATTGATCTATTCAGTGAAAATTAGAAATTGAAAATTGAAAATTAAGAACGCAGCTCTTTCATAATCTCTACCCCGGAGCTCGTGCCAATAATATCCGCTCCAGCCCGAACCATCATTTTCAAATCAGCCAAAGTTCTAATTTTACCGGCTGCCTTAATTTCCAAACCGGGCGCAGATTTTCTCATAATCTTTAAATGCCTGGCTTTCTCCTTTAACTCAAAATGGTCCAGCGGATCTTTAAAGGTTGAAGTTTTAACGCAAATCGCTCCAGCCCTTTTAACAATCTCTGATGCTTTTTTTATCTCTTCGTCGGTTAAATAACCCGAACCGATAATTACTTTGCTTGATCCAATTTTACAAATTTCTTTCAAGTCTTTGAATACTTTGTCATATCTATCATATTTTAAATCAATAATATTCATTACAATATCCAAATTATCAGCCCCGTCTTTTTTTGCTTTCTGGCACATCTTTATTCTTTCCTGATGAGAACTCTGTCCCATTGGCGGGTCAATTAAAACAACGACTTTGATTTTCGTTCCTTTAAGTTCTTTCCTGACTAATTTCACCCACTCAGGATTAACACAAATGCCTCGGAATCTATGTTCCTTTGCCTCATCACAAGTTTTAATAATATCATTAGCTTTTGCTCCTTTATTTATGTTTGTGTGGTCAATAATTTTAGCTGGGTTTTTCATATTATTTTATTTTATCATAATCTTTTTAAAAAAAGAAGTCCCCACGCCGCACTGAGCGCGGCAAGGAAAAGAAAAAAGCCCTTGCCCCGCAGCATAGACCTAGACGCAATCCTGCGGGGCTTGGATTAAGGGCTTTAAGTAAGCTTGGCGCTTTTACCATCTGGAGAAATTACAAAATCATCAAACATAACTGGCACTCTCCGTTGAACATCCTTTAAAAGGTTTGTCATCACTCGCCTAATCTCCCAATGGGCAGATAGAGCTGTTCTTAATTTTAATATATGCCGCCACTCTCTGAAATTAGCAGTGACAACAATTTGAGCTTTTGTACCTATAGGCAAAACCTGTCTTGCATCTTGAGGAGGCCAACCAGCTTTTCTTAAGCTTCTATACGCCTGTTCGTTTATTTCCATCCACTCTTTGAAAGATAATCTGAACCGCTGGACCTGACAAGCGGCGCCCGGAAAATCTTTTTCTATTCTTTTACTTATTTCTATTTTTATCACTTTCTCATCAGGGTCTTTGTCCGGAGGAACTACCACAAGAAAATCGCTCTCGTCAACATACCTCGTTGACTCCTGAGTATAAGAGGCTAATCGATGACGAACAAGTTCATGGGTAAACCCCCTGGAAACATTATTAAATTCAACCGTCATGGCTGAATGTTCTAAAACACTCTCGTGCCCTCTTTCTCTTAACATTTCCACAAATCTTTCTGCTGAACTATCGCTGATTCTTCCCCGGCTTTGATAAGCGGTCCTGCCAGCCAATTCAATTAATTTCAGAGAGTTTTCCATAGCCTGCCCATGCATAATTGCTAAAATCTTATGTCTGCCAACATTTTGCAGAATCCCCATTTCTGTCTCCTTTGTTTTAAGTATTGAGTTTTGAACGAACAAACTTTTCTGTATTCAAAATAATAACATTCTTTCCTTTTTCGCGCAATTAGTTATTTCGCGTATTTTAAAATTTTTGACATTAACTGAGTCTGTTCTATTTTTCCGAGTTCTCCTTTGGCGCAGGATTTTTCGCTAAATCCCCCGCCTTTCCGCATCTTTGCGGCTTGGAAAGAAGAAAGATAAATCAAAACCGGTATCAGCTCTGAACAATGTCTTTTCAAAGAACAACAAGTAGAATGGTCAGCCGTTACCACAACCAAAATATTTTTAAGTTTTCTGCAAATCTTTAATCTTTTGTCAATTTTTTCAATAAACTTTTTCTTTTCCTCAAACTTACCGTCTTCAGCCAAGCTATCAGTGGCTTTTATATGAAGAAAAACAAAATTATATTTTTTCACCCGTCCAAATTTCGAAGAAACTTTTCGCGGACAAAGCACCTTTTTAGCAGCTAAAAATTTTCCCCGAAGATTGGTCGTCGGGAGCCCATTAGCCCCTCTAACTTTTATTAAATCCATTCCCAAGAATTTTCCAATTTGTTTATAAAGAAGCTTTCCGGCAATACAGCAGGCTTTCAATCTGTATTTTTTCTCAAAAGGAGTAAAGCTTTCCAATGAGCTGGCGCCTCTTATTAAAACATAATTGGCTGGAAAAAGCCCTTTTTTCTCTCTTTTTTTATTTAAAGGATGCTCTTTTAGAATCTGATGAGCCTTTTCTAAAAACTTATTAAGAACTTGTGCAGTGAAATCTGCGTGTTTTGTTTTTCTAAAAGAATTAATTTTTCTTGCTCTTCTGCCCATTTTTGAATAATGGGGGTCGCCGTCAGTTATCTGTGAACTCAATCCCCTGCCCCGCATAATAATGCCCAGTCTATGTTGCCCGGCAGACGCTATTAAAAACTTTACTCCTTTAATTTTTATGCCTTGCAAAGCTTTAATTAGAAATTTGGTTTTTTTTATCCTTCCCGCTCTTCTGTCTATAATTCTTTTTTTATTATCAACAGTAGCAAAATTTCCGCGCAACGCAACGTCTCCCTTTCTTATTTTTAAACCAGCGCCTAAGGCAGTAAAAATTCCCCTCCTAATATGGTATTTCTTAGGATTATAACCAAACAAAGCAAAGTGCCCCTCCTCTGAAGTGGGCATGGCTTGAGTAAAAACAGGTTCAAGCAAACCACAAACTCCGTTTTCCGCCAGCCAATCTAAATTAGGGGTCTTAGCCGCCTCCAACGGCGTACGGTTGCCTAATGCTCTTATTGGCTTTTCACTTAAACCGTCTATGACAATAAAAAGAATGTTCATTAATTAAATCCAAATGTCAAAATCCAAATGTCAAATCAAGCTCAAAGCTCAAAATCCAAAACTATTTATTAAATATTTTTAGTCATTTGGATTTTGGATTTGATTTGTCATTTGAGCTTTGTATTTTGGATTTTTAACTTATTTCCTTCTGAATCTCCGCCAATCTTTTATACTTCGCCATCCTCTCTTTTGGAAATGGAGCGCCAGACTTAATAAAATCTGCCCTAATTCCAACGGCAAAATCAGCAATGAAATCGTCCATTGTCTCTCCTGAGCGGTGAGAAACCATTGTTTTCCAACCAAAAGATTTAGCTAATTTAACAGCTTCCGCGGCTTCGCTCACCGTGCCGATTTGATTTAATTTAATAATACAAGCATTACAAGCTTTTTTCTTCTGAGCCTGTCTTATTATTCTTGGATTTGTCGCCAATAAATCATCTCCTATTATAGATATTTTTCTGCCAAGTTTCTTAGCAATCTCTTGAAACGCCTGATAATCAGATTCGGCAAAAGGATCTTCAAACCCTACAATAGGATAATTCTTTAGTAATTCCGAATAATAACCCAATAACTCTTTTCTGTTAAAAAATCCGTTATTTACTTTGTATTTTCCTTTTTTGTAAAGTTGAGTGGCTGCTATATCTAATATAATATTAATTTTCTTTTCACAATTCGCTTTTTTTGCGCAAGACAAAAGAAAATCTAATGCTTCTGGAGCATCATTTAACAATGGAGCAAAACCACCTTCGTCTCCATAAACAATTTTTCCATATTTTTTTTTAATATCTTTTCTTAATTGATTATATATTTTAATGCCTATTTCTAAGTTTTGCTTGAAACTTTTTGTTTTTGGACAAACCATAAATTCCTGAAAAGCCAGCTTGTTCTTTGCATGAACCCCGCCTTCAATTAAATTAAAACAGGGCATTGGCATCCCAATAGAACGAGAGCGGTTCTCATTCCACTGTGATATGTATTTCCATAAAGGAACGTTTTTGCTATCAGTGCCGGCTCGGCAAACAGCCATTGAAACTGCTAAAATGGCATTGGCTCCAAGTTTTGATTTATTTTTGGTTCCATCCAGCTTAATCATTAATCGGTCTATTTTCTTTTGTTCAGTCGGGTCTTTGCCAATAATTTTTGGACCAATTATCTCTTCAATATTTTTTATTGCTTTTGACACTCCACCATTTTTATCTCTCATTTCCTTTGCCTCATATTTTCCGCGCGAAGAGCCAGACGGAACTGAAGCAAAAAAAACACTATCATTAGTGGCTAATTCTACTTCAATTGTAGGATTCCTTCGCGAATCCAAAATCTCATGAGCTTTTATTGATTTAATCTTGGATTTCATAACACAAATCAAAGCAAATTGGTCAAGAACGATTCTCCGACCAATTTTATTTCTTAAGCCTCTTACGTTGTATATAATCGTAGGCAGCTAAAGCCGATTTAGCTCCTTCGCCAGCCGCTGAAATTATTTGCTTGTATTTGCCAATATTAACATCTCCGGCGGCAAAAAGTCCTGGAGTCTTTGTTTGGCAGGTTTCAAATTCAACCATTATTTCATCTCTTTCATTAAAATCAACTAAATCCTTGACAAAAGATGTTGCCGGCTGATTACCAACTTCAACAAAAACACCTTCAACTGCTAATTTTTTCATTTTCTTGGTTTTTGCCCCGTTAGAGATTTGTTTGTTTTGCATTTTCTTCTCGCCCTTAGAATCTCTAACCGGGTTCAAATCCTGATATGTGAGTGATTTCACGAACTTATCTCCTTCAATTTTTTTAACTACTGCCTGAGTAATTATTTCTGTTTTTCCTAATTTTTTAACTAAGGTTTGATTCTCTTCATCGGCTTTAACTTTTAAACCATATTCCAAAAGATAAATCTTCTTTACATAGTTATTGAGGAAAATTGCTGTTTCAAAACCAGAATTGCCTCCGCCAACAACAACCACAGTTTTATCAGCGAACATTGCTCCGTCGCAAACAGCGCAGTAGCTCACGCCGCGACCCAAAAACTTTTTTTCTCCCGGAACTTCCAATAGCCGCGGGTCAGCGCCGGAAGCAATAATTACAGCCTCCGCTTCAAAATTCTTTTTATTCTTAGTGGAAATTAAAAAAACTCCTCCCTTTTTATCAAGCTGAATCACTTCATCAATAACCGTTTCAATGCTTTCCATTGGCGCCAGGTGATCCCTAAACTTCTTTATTAATTCAGTGCTGGAAATATTAGAAAAACCAAGATAATTTTCAATAGATACGGCTTTTCTGCCAATCTGGCCCCCGTAATCTTTGGTAATTAAAAGTGTTTTAACTTTTTGCCTAGAAGAATAGACACAGGCAGAAAGTCCGGCTGGCCCAGCGCCAATAATTATTAAATCGTACATGATTAAATAGAAGCCATTAAACGCCTTTACAACGCCCTTAATCGTCTATCGTATAAAAGCGCAGTAGTGGCGGCTTAGGCCTTCTACAAATTTTTAAAATATATTTTTCAATTCCGGACCATACTCAGGATGATTTAAAGAAAGTTGCAAGCTGGACTTCAACCAGCGAGCCTTGTCTCCGCACTCCAACCACTTGCCCTCTATTTCATATCCGTAAATCACTTTGCCGTCGTCTATCATTTTTGAAAAAATATCAGCTAAAATTATCTCTCCCCTAAAAACAGGTTTGGCTTTTCTCAAATATTCAAAAACTTCCGGAGTTAAAATATATCTTCCGACAATTGCTAAACCTGCCCCGTTAGAGCCAAAGCCTCTAACGGGGTAAAAAGGAGCCTGCTCCTGGGAAGGCTTCTCAATAATTTTTTTAATTTTATAAAGCCTATGCGAAATCTTTTCTACTCCCACTATTCCATAATGATAGAGTTTGTCTTCAGCCACTCTTTTTAAACCAATCACAGGCTTTTGGCAGGTTTTAAAAACCTGTAAAAGCTGGGAAATGCAGGGAATTTTTGAATCAAAAATATCATCAACAAACAAAACAGCGACTGATTCTTTGCCCATAAATTTTTTAGCCTGTAAAACAGCATGTCCGTCTCCCAATGGTTTATCCTGAACAACCGCAGAAAAAGATATTTTTTTGGAAAGATTATTTAATTTTTTAAGAGAGGGTAAAAGACTTTCTTTTTTCTGCTCTTTTAAGTTTTTTTCTAATTTCTGTGATTTTTTAAAATATTTTAAAATATTTTTTTCACCAGGCTTAGTAATAAAAATAACTTTTTCTATTCCCGCCCTCTCCGCTTCTTCAACAATATATTGAATCATTGGCTTGTCAACCAAAGGCAGAAATTCTTTTGGAACAATCTTAGTAATTGGTAAAAACCTTGTGCCCAAACCAGCAATTGGAATAATAGCTTTAGTAACTTTTTTGCTCTCTTTTGCGAGAAAATTAGAGCTCTCTGTTGGTTTAATTAATTCTTGTTCCATATAATTCTTTAAATTAATACAAATAATTTTGGCCTCTTTTTTAATATTATCACAAAAGTTTGAAAAATAAAACAACCCTGTCCGCGTTCCACGATGGCAGGAGAATCAAATCACTCGATTATTCAGGACATTACCCCGAGTAAAAAAATCAGAAACCAGATCCTGTTACCTATGTATCTCATCTTTTTCAGGGAGAGAGAGGGGGTTCAGATTCGGGTCCCGTTTTACGACAAAAATCTTGTTGAATTTCGTTACTCAATCCTGTATTAAACTCAAAGATTTTAGTTTGAGCATTCCACTGATATACTTCAGCGCGACAATAGTCACTTTTATCACCATATGCGGAATAACTAGCCGAATAAATTGCATTTTTATCCGCTAACATCTTCACAGTACTCCCGTAGCGCCCTGCGCCTCCTGCTCCCGCGGTAAACATAAGGGAAGAAATTTTTCCATCTTTTTGCTTAAAATATGCCACAACGGGTTTATCATTTTCTATTCTCAACAGGGTAAAGAAGTCTGTGGTTGCTCCGCCGACACCCAAATATACCAGCACTTCTGAAACACCATCGCCAGTAATATCTGTTTTTTCGGAAATTCTTATAGGGTGCGACCCTTCAGCACTAATGTCTGAAAATTCTTGTTTTAGAACTAGCCGAATATCCGGAATCAAACTTTCCCAGTTGACTGGTTTCTCTGTGGTTGACTCTCCTGGTGAAATGATGTATTTTTCTTCTGGCGGTTTTATTTCTTCTTTTTGGACCTTCAAATACTGCCAAGCTAAAATTCCGCCAGCTAAAAGAAGGCAGATAACAATAATCAGAATCCCTACGGGAGTAGATATTCCTTTTTTAAGATTAGTTTGATTTTGATTATTCATCCCGTTAGAAATCTTATTACGAACCCCGTAGAAAGTTATTAGAAACTTTAATTTCTAACGGGATTCATAAGTTTAATTTTATCAATTACTCCGACCTTTTTTGCCCGGTTAGAAACAAAGTTTCTAACCGGGTTTAGAACTATTTGAAAAGAAACTTCAAACAGTTTGTCTCTCCCTGCCCGCGCTTCCTGCCTGTCGGTAGATAGGCGCGCGGGCACGGGGCTGACTTTCCTTGCATATGCGAGAAAAGTCAGCACTTACAATTCCTTACAATTTTTGTTGTAAAAGTTGAATAAGTAAAGTCAAAAGCTGAGCGATTTTTTGCTGGAGTTCAAGAATTTTAGCTTTTAATTCTTGAATTTTTGCTTCATTAAGTTATTATAACAGTTTATTTCTTTATTTAAAAGAAAAAATCACATCTGAAAATTTCTTAGAAATTCATTAGGAGAGACGATAAAAATATCTTGAAACTTCTTGAGTGAAAGTAAATGTTTGTCTCCGGAAATAATAAAAGAGGCTTGTGACGCCAAGGCACAAGCTAAAAATTTATCATCGGAAGGATCTTCTTTTATAACTTTCACTTTTTTTCTAACGACGCAAACTTTAACTAATTCTAATACTTTTTTGAAAACTTCTTCTATATTTGTTTTTCCTTCTTTAAATAAAAAATTAAATTTTTCTCTTCTGAGAACATTAGATAATTCTTCTAAAATTTCTAAAGTCGTGAAAATTTCAATTTTACCTTTTTCGGCAAGTTCAATAATTCTATGAGTAGCTCCTTTCCAAAAAATTCCAGAAATAAAAACATTGTTGTCTAAAACAACTATCATTTATTTTTCATATTTTTGCGATAAGATTGAACTTCCTTGCTAATTTCTTTTTGGCTCATTTTGGGAGAGGAAATTCTTGAAGCTAAATCAGAAAGCCGAGAAAGAGGCTTCTCAACTTTTTTCACTACCAAACTGTCTTCGTTAGGAAAAACAAAAACCTCTGCACCTTTCCATGTTTTCCAGAGTTTTTTTGGTAAAGTTATACTTCCATTTTTAACTTTTGTAATTTGACCACTCATAAATTATATTAATCAATTTCATTTTAATAAATTTAAATTCGAAAGTCAATACGATTTAAAAATATTTAACTGTTTAATCTTACTTTTCAAACATATTTTACAACTCTGGTTTTTTGCGGCGGAGAAAGGCTGGAATATCCCATCTTTTTTCTCTTTTTTCCATTTCTTTCTTTACTTCTTGAGCTTCTCTTTGCAAATCTAGAGCATTTTTTCTGATTTTCTCAGTCTGTGTTTGCGTGTTCAAAATCTCATTATAAGGAGATATTTGCTCCGGTTTTGCTTCTTCTTCCTTAACTGCCTTGATTACTGATTTTTTCTTTGGAACAGTTGTTTTTTTTATGGACTTCTTTGTCTTCTTGGCTTTTCTTGACTTCTGCATGTTTCTTGGCCGTCTAAGTCTTGACGAAGGCGGAGACAAAGGAGAGTTAATTTTCTTTTTGTGAATAGTTTTGGCCGACTTTGAAATGGTAATTTTTCTTTCTTTTGATTTCGCTTTCTTTTTCCCTTTCTGTTTTTTTGTTCTTTTTGCTTCTTTTCTTCCTTCTACTTTTTCCCCTGATTGTTTTTTAACCTTTGGCTTTCTTTTTTTCTTGATTTTTTTCTTGATTTTTTTCTTTGTTGTTATTTTAATTTTCTTTGCTTTCCGAAGCTTAACTTCATGAATTAAACCAGACGAAGACGACTCAATTTTTTCCAGAGGCATATCCAATTTTTCTTCAATTAACTCTTTTTTGGGCTCTATAGCCGAAATAGGTTTTTTCTTTTTTCTTTTTTCTTTCTTTTTCCCGGGAGTAACAGCTAAAAGAGTAATCTTTATTTTGTTTTTATACTTTGGATATTGCGCAACACCAAAGATAATTTTTGCCCTGGGATTAAAGCTGTAAATATTTTTTGAAATCTGTTCAACCTCGCTCATTTTAAGATCTTTGCCGCCTTCAATATTGAATAAAATTCTGTCAGTCCCGGAAATGCCATATTGATAAAGAGAGCTATTCAAAACCTTTTCCACCACATCCTCTACCATATTTTTCCCTTGAGACTTGGCGCTGTTAAGATAAGCCCTCTTTCCCCTTCCCTCTAAAATCGCTTTAAGGTCGGCAAAATCAATATTAATCAAACCTGGCCAGTAAATAAATTCTATTAAACCTTTCAAGTCTTCAGCCAAAATTTTGTTTAAAGCGGAAAGAGCTTTTCTTAAAGGAGTTTTTTGGTTAATAATCTGGAAAATTCTTTGGTTGGGAATAACACATACAGCATTTAGACTGCTTGTCAAAGCCTTTAAAGTTCTTTTGGCAATCTTCATTTTTTTGCTTCCTTCAAATTTAAACGGCATTGTGAAAATTCCAAAAGTTAAAATATCTACTTCTTTGGCAACCTCAGCAAAAAGAGGGGCAGCTCCGGACCCTGTTCCACCTCCTAAGCATGAAACTAAAATACAAAGGTCCTGATCCTCCATTAGCCTTTTTATTTTATCTTTCTCGTTTTGAGCAGCAAGCTCACCAAGTTTTGGATTCATTCCTGTTCCCAGTCCATAGGTTAGGCTTTTACCAAAAGAAAACTTTTTGGTTTTCTTGTTTAACTTCTTCAAGGCCTGAATATCAGTATTAGCGGCAATAAAATCTATCTTTTTCATTGTCAAAGCGATTTCATTAATAATTGAACCTCCGCCTCCGCCGATTCCGATTACCCTAATCTTTGGCTTATGAATTGTCTGGAAAATCTCTAGCTTTTTTATTTTCCGGGAAGTCTTATTCCTTTTTTTCTTTATGGGTTTTTTACTTTTAATTCCCTTTTTTATCATTATCTTATTCTACAATAAATTAGAATAATAAATCAAGCCCTATAGAAGAAATTTGAGTTGAAAACTTTTTAAAGTTTTCACTTAGAGTGCGGGATTCGAACCAGAGTCAATTTAGCGGAGCGAATTCGGGCAAGATTCGAGGCGCGAGGAGCGTAGTGTATCCATAGGATACATAAGCGACGAGCCCCGTTAGGGATTTAGTTCTTAAATCTCTAACGGGGCGAGCAACGAAGAAGATTACCCGAATTCGCCCGCCCGAAGGGAAGCCAAAAAATGGCTGATTTCTGTGTTGCTCCTCCTCAATGTAGTATATTATACTACAATTTCGTCGTCGCGCCTTGAAATCATCTCATTTTTTGGCTTCTAAAGCTGACTTTGGTTCGAATCCCGCACTCTTTACGCTAAAAGCGCTTCTCAAATTTTCTCTACATGGCAAGTCCATATCTATCCAAATAAAAACCCGCCCTTTCCCTTTGGAAAACGACGGGTATCAGAAGGGTCTGCCACAGAGAATAACCAACTTTCCTTGGCTGTCAAACCAAAGAGGAAGATTACCTTTCAGCCACAGGTCAAACAATGGTTGAAAGTTCTTATCCTTGTCCCCTGCCAAGCAGAACCCAGCTGCCAGGAACACTGTCTGTTTCAAATTTTGCTGCATCTCTCCCCTCAGCTTTGTCTGACGTTCTATGGTGTCCAAACCGTACCAATGCTTCTTTAGAGCGCGCCAAAGACTATTCTCAATACGCAGTCCTCCTTTCAGGCCAAAGCCTAATTTTTTCTCCAAGTCATCCTGCAAACTTTCTAATTCTCCCTGGTCCAGTTTCCCGTTAAGACTATTGGCAAGGTTTGATGTTAAACTTTGCCAAAAAGGAACTCGCATGGATGGCCAAAAAAGAATCAGGTTATCCGAAACTGCAATTACATCTGACACCTCCTGCCAAAAAATGGCTTCAATGACCCGTTCGGTCAAGTCGGGCAAAGCTGGTTGAAGTTTTGGCTTCCACTTGATAAACGGTTCCAAAAGCTTTTTCACTTCTCTTTTCATTGGTCTCGCCTCCTCTTTTTTGTTGTAAAAGATCCCCCTAAAGAACTGCTCTATTTTCTTTATAGCACAAAATGGCTTGTCAAGTCCAGTAAAATGTCTATCGCAGCAAAGTGTCCTTCCCTAAAAGTACTTTCTAATTCATTGCCTACCCTACCTCGCTAAATGCCGATTTGCGGCAATTTTGCTGAATGCAAAATTATTTAACAGGATTAAAAGATTTTTTATTAAAGAGTCTGCATTATGCATCTATAGTTTTTAAATAATTTTTAATTCTTCCAATATCCTCTCTTTCTTTGTCACTCTTAAAATATAACTCTATAAACTCAATTCTTTGCTTTGTCTGATAATAGGCGTAAATAATCCGCAATGAAGATTTTATTTAAAATACGTTTTCAGAAAAAAAGAAGGGGTTACTCACTGATGTGAATAACCCCTGATGTGGCGGATGCAAGAATTCAAAGTCTCAAAAGGCTCAAGCATCCAAGTTTTCAAGGCTCTACTTACTGCGGAAGGAAACCAGACACCGAACCATAGCGGGCGCGCGGGCCGCCAACCCAGCCCGCGCCGAACCCGACCCTACCGTCGAAGAACCCGAAGCAGGGAACGCCCGAGAAACCACCACCAGCACCAGGTGCGTACTCGTCGCCAGCACAGTCGATCCAGAGATCGTCATAATGCTGGAGTCGCTCGGGATGCGTCAGTATCATGCACCCGATTTCGAATGTGCCGAGTCCGAACTCGTTGACCGTGAAGACTTCACGAGATCGACGATCGCTGCGACCCCGATGACGGAGACCGAACTGAGCTGCCACGACCAGAATGTCGTGACCCTTCTGCTGTTCAGCCAGCGCTTCGAGCCTCTTCACCGTACGCTCGTGCTGTCGGAGATATCTCGCTCCGATCTTACCTTCACGGTAGTTGTAGAATTTGCCCTTGCGCTGTTGCTTAATCAGCTCCAGCACCTTCTTCACTGCTTCCTCGTAGGTCTTGGCGACCGACTGCCACTTCGGGATGGCGAACCATCCTTCGGCATTGGCGGGAAGCGGTTGCTCGACGAGCTTCTCATCGGCATAGCTGATGCCAGGGAAAAGCTGACGCAGGATGTTGGTCTGCTCGGTGATGCCTTTGGGCTTGTAGCCCGACAGGTATCCATAGCTGGATTCCACTTCCTCGTCGGCGAACTGGTTACTCACGGAGAGCTCCCTGATGCCAGCGATGATGCGAGCTTGGAACTCGTCACCATTCTCGATGAGCTTCTGAAGCCCATTCTTGTCGAGACCGACTTCGGCGAGTGCCTTGTCAGCGGCGTCCTCGACAAACCTCTTAAACTGCTTTGTCTGTCCTGACGTGATCGATTGTGTCGTCATCGTCTATCACCTCCATATAGTTTTTTTACCCGAATCGCTCGGGCTAACGGCTTACATCTTCATGAGATGAGCATTTCAGAAACCAGCTTAACTGACGTCCAAAATGCTCATCTCATAGTATTATCATGAGTCATATTGCCACATTTAAAAAGAACTATTTACAACACCATTATTATAGTAAACTGTCAAAAAAAGTCAAGCTTGAAAATTTAAAATTCTATTAGAAAAAAACGCGAGGTATAATCATCTCGTATTTTTTGTATATTCTCTGGATTCTAATGAAATCGTTTTATTCTTAAAAGTTCGATGTCCTAGAGGGGTGTGGGTTTAGAGCGTCCTGGACCCGTCATAAAAATAGCTTCAAAATAGGCCTCTCGGTCGGCCTCGATACTGCGCTGACTCGTGCTGGCATCCTCGGTCTTGAACCGAGATTTTAAGGGATAATTCAGGGCTTTTCGGGATGTCTCACCGACGCGCTGCGCCCTTCCGAAATCTTAATGAAGGAGAGTCTCGGTCGGGGTGTTTTACTCCAAAAACTTAAAAGTAGAAAGCATTTGGTTGAAAGTTTGAAATCTTACTGGATATTGCGAACCTTTCCCATCAAACCGTAATACGATAAATCGAGCTTCATTAGTATCTGGTGCTTCGAGCCAAATATATAATGATCCTTCCTCTAGCTGTTTTGTTTCAGAATCCAACATATTCCAAATAATTTCATAGCCTTTTATCCCATTGATGGTAATCTCTTTTTTCCTATTTAATTCATTGTAACCAGGTATAGTATTCCCCTCAATCATGTTATCTATATATTCCCGATTTGATTCAGGGCCTTCTCTTTTGTTGGGTATAACTTGAATTCTATTATCTGCTCTTCCGTCTATGATTGGAGAGGTTATATTAAATCCACCTAATAGCTCTCCAAAATTTATCCAATCTTCTGGATATTTTACCTCGTATCCATACTCCTCATTCCTATAGGTTTTCCAGCCAGCAGTTTCATCTCCAATCACCTCTCCCGGCCCTTCCGCTGTGGGCGTGGCTTGTAATGTTGATACATCATAAACTGGATCTTCGCCAGAAAAATCTGCAGGCCCGCATTTAGAGGCATCAGCATCTTGTACAAGATAGGAACTATTTTTATCCTCCAATTTAGCGCCTAAGTGATAATCTCTCCCCTGAGGAGGACAACTGTAGTAAAAATAGGGTTCATTTGTGGAAGGATCGAGAAGATCTTTATTTCCTAAATATCCCAAGAATAAATTTGCCATCTCACCATAAATGACTACGGGGTAGTAATCCTGATGATCATCTGAATATAATTGCAGGGCAGTTTGAATCATTGCTATGTCGCCAGCTCGTTTAGCGTCACGTTCTCTTATTCCGGCCTGTTCTATATTTTTTTGTAGCGCTTCTTCTTGTTCTGGTGTTAAATTTTTTATTGCCTCTTTTGATGACCCAAAATAATGCCAACCAAAGTATCCTCCACCGATAATGATGATAAGAATAATTACAATCCCGATTGTAGAAAAAGCTTTATTTTGCATAATTATTTTAGATTAATAATCTTCTTTTATTTTATCAGAAATCGCCATTTTTGGCGATTTTCTAGGTGGCTCGGTCTCTCGATACCGAGCACTAGACTGCTGTCCCTCTTGGCCGAAATCCGAACTTTTTTC
>Ga0315552_1000223_pt1 | contig 36612 bp, 42 predicted proteins | sample SalMarSW160170MG_2_FD_203102 | JGI IMG/M metagenome (GOLD analysis project Ga0315552, IMG submission 203102) | Salt marsh sediment microbial communities from the Plum Island Ecosystem LTER, Massachusetts, United States - Salt Marsh Sediment SW1601-70 ...
AACATAGGTTCCAACTGTTTAATTTGTTTGGCGTCCATTCCGTATCTCCTTTCAGAATAATAGGTTCTGAAAGAAGACATCGGCTAACCGCCTAAAAATCTTGAGCTAAAATGGCGTTGTAGTACTATGATTGCATTGCCTGGGCCTGTTTGAGGCAGGCCCAGGTAACGGCCTCAACTCTTCTACAATGGCGATGGTCTTTTTAGCTATCAATGATTTTGTCGAATGCGGCAACTTTATCCACTTGTTGCAGCGTGTCATTATTTGAACGGTTGATTTGTCAGCACCGATAGCAGCAGAGGTGTTGGCGATTATCATATCAAGGTTCTTTTCTTTCATCTTCTTTTCAGCACGGCTTCGGACAGCTTTGTCTTCAAGGGCAAAACCGACAACGATTTGATTTTTGCTTTTATGTTGTCCCGCCCATTTCAAGATGTCGGCTGTCGGTTTCAATTTGATAGTTATATGTTTGCCGGTCTTTTTGATTTTGGTTTTAGCCAGCTGGGTAGGGGTGTAATCGGCCGCAGCCGCTGCCATAATCAGACAATCGCACTTCTCAAAATGCTTCTTGACCGCATCGAACATCTGGGCGGTGGTTTCAACTTTTACGAGTTTCACCTCGCTCGGTGGCCTTTGGGCGGTTGGCGCGGTTATGAGGGTTACTTTATGCCCGGCCTTGAGCGCCGCATGGGCAAGGGCGTAACCCATCCTGCCGCTGCTTGCGTTGGAGATAAAGCGGACCGGGTCAATGTATTCACGAGTGCCGCCTGCTGTGATAAGGATGTGCATTTTAAACCACAGATTACCCGGCGCAGCCTCGGGCTTCGCCCTTGGCCGCAACCAAAAAGTTCTTTCTGTAAAAATATCTCATAACTTCTTGTAAATAATGATATTACAATAAGTCATAACAAAAAACACACATAAAAAACAAGGAGTTGAAAGATTGTAGTACAGATAAAACCCCCGTTAAAACAGGGGGACTAAATAGCAACAAAAGTTATTCTGTCTTTTTTGGTTTGACTTCGGCGGCGATTTTTTCGATCGCTTCCAAAATGTCCTGCGTCTCTGACATTCTGCCGATGCCTTCAACTCCGCTGGCGAGTCGGCCCTCGACAGGGCCTATCAACTGAAAACCCATTTCTTTGACCGTCCTGACATTGCGCTGCACGGCCGGATTATTCCACATATTATTGTTCATCGCAGGAGCCAAAAGTGCCGCCTCTGATTTAATCAGCCGCCAGGCCGCACAAAGAACCGTACTAAGTAAATCATCGCAGATACCGTTTGCTATTTTTCCGATGATATTGGCCGTTGCAGGTGCCACTACAACAATATCGGCCCGATCAACCAACTCAATATGGCCGATTTTATATTCATCGGGCATACTCCACAGGCTCGTAAAAACGGCTGAGCAGGTAACCGCCTCGAAGCTTTTTGGGCCAACGAGGCGGCAGGCGTTTTCGGTCATTACGGTATTTATCCTTGCACCGGCAGCGGTCAACTTGCCGGCTAAATCGACCACCTTGTATGCAGCGATTCCACCGCTGACACCTAACAGAATATTCAGATTCTCAAGCATCTCGTATCTCGTTTTACCCCGTTAGAAATTTCCCCTTTTTGTTCCGCATCTTTATCATTTCTGGAATTTCTAACAGGTTTTTTCCGCCGATGCGTATCGGAGAGCTGATTTGTCCCTAATTTTCCTTCGTTCTCTCTGAGGCCTTTGCGGGCAATCCGTCATCGACGGTGATTTTGTCCTGCAGGATCTCCTGAATAACAATTTCGAGCATCGTTTTGTCTGCGGCATTCTCAATCAACGGCCTGGCACCCTGCAAAAGCTCGCCCAATCGTTTTTGAATCAGCGCCGTCAATTTGAATCTACCGCCAACTTTGTTAACTATCTCTTCACTCTTGAGCTCTTCTATCATCTTTTACCTCATATCCGAGTTCGGGCTCCATCTTGAAATACGCTGCAAAATGTGAACCTTCCCAAACTTCCTTCGTCGCGTTTGTGGTCAGCCTCCTGCTTTACGGTTCGTGGTTTATCGCTCGTACCAACACCAGCGGGTTACGCCTCACTGCTCGAATCCTCGATTATTTGCACACACTCGTCCACTGCCTGCTGCAAATCCTCATTTATAACCATATGTTTATAATATTGCCAGGCCACGGCGATTTCATTGCTTGCCCCGCTAAGTCTTTCTTCAGCGGCATCAGCGGCTTCTCTGCCCCTGTTGTCCATACGTTCTACAAGGTCTTTTTCGGTCGGCGGTAAAATAAAAATCATCACCGCATCAGGGAAAATTACTCTGGCTTGTTTGGCACCTTGAACGTCGATTTCAAGAATAACGGTCTTACCGGCCCGCACAGCTTCTTCAACCTTGTCTTTCGGCGTCCCATATAGATGACCGAACACCTCAGCATGTTCCAACAACAGGCCCTTATTGATTCGCTCTTGAAACTCCTGTTCTGATATAAACCAATAATCCTGGCCGTCAACTTCAGCTTCGCTCTTCGGCCGGGTAGTAACCGAAATGCTGAGATAAATATTATCCAGCCGTTTAACCACCTCTTCGCAGATAGTGCTCTTGCCAACACCGGATGGGCCGCTCACTATCACCACTTTGCCTTTTCTGTTCCCAATGTCGTTCATTCCAGTTCCAGTTCAAACTTGCGAGGCCCTTTACGTTCTGCATCCTTTCTACTCTACATTCTGAACCTGTTCCTTAATCCGGTCTATTCGGCATTTTATATCTACCACACAGCGGATAATCTCAGTATCGGAGGCCTTGCTGGCAATGGTGTTTGCTTCTCTGAGCATCTCCTGGCTGATGAAGTCTAACCTGCGTCCGGCCTGGTCATTAGCCTGACAGCATTGAACAAATTGCTGCAGATGTGAATCTAGCCGAGCAATCTCCTCGGATATATCCGACCTGTCTGCAAAAACTGCAACTTCTCTGGCAAGGGTTTCTTCATCCAATGTCAGTCTTGCCTGTGCAAGCAGCTCATCGACTCTTTGCTTTAGTTTTTTTGCGTACTGTTTGAGAACTACATCGCACCGAGCCTGTATTTTCTGCAGGTTTTTTTGTATGGCCACGCATTGTTTTTTCAAATCATCATGGAGCAGCTTTCCTTCGGCGGCTCTCATTTTTTTGACCTTATCTATGGCCTGCTGACTTATTTGGCAAACCAGCTTTTTGATTTTCTCGGCCTCCTGTTTATCAGGGGATGCCGGCTGAATGATACCGGGCAGGTTCAACAAATTACCTACATCAACGGTCCCCTTAACAGAAGCCGACGACCCGGCCCGGCTCAATTTTTCCACAACCGCCCGCAGGGCTGACTCGTTAATATCAAAGAGCGCGTTGGCCGAGGTATCCTTGAGCCGAAGCACGTAATTTACCGTCCCGCGCGACATATTCTTTCGCAGAAGTTTTTCAATATCTTCTTCCAGAAACGCCGCTAATTCCGGCAACCTTACAATCGTCTTTAAATAGCGATTGTTAAGGGTCTTGATTTCAACGACGTAACTTACGCCGTTAACTTCACCCTGCGCCTCGCCATAGCCGGTCATACTATTTATCATAACGTTACGCTTTCAAGCCGAATTCGGCCGTGCACACAACCATTATATGTGCACCTTGAAACAATCTCCTCATTAACTACCGGGCGAATTCACATCAATACCGCCATTAGCATCACTTGTCGTATCCTCGATGCCGACGGACGGTGGTAGCTGCTCCGGGCTTGTCAGCGGCTGCTGCTGAGCCGGCTGGTCCGCTCCATAACCACTGTCACTCGGTTTGTAGAACCTGGCCATCACCACTGCAAGGGTCAGAAATATACCCACCAAGACTATTGTTACCCAGGTCAGGAAGTCACCAGTTTTGGAACCCAGAATCCCGCCGGCCATGCCGCCGCCGAACGCCGCACTTAAACCACCACCTCTGCCCTTCTGAACCAAAATGATTAAAATCAGCGCCACGCAGCAAATAATGAACAAGTATGCGACTACCGTCAAAATGAAACTTGCCGCCAACAATGGAAAAACAGTCATATTCGTTACCCTTTCAATTATATTACCGCCTGAATTATTGCGAGAAAATCATCTGCCTTCAAACTTGCCCCGCCGACCAGCAGGCCGTCGATATCAGGCTGGCCCATCAACTCTGCGGTGTTGTTGGGCTTTACCGAGCCGCCATAGAGAATACGAATTCCCTCAGCCAACTGGTCATCATACATCTGGCCCAACAGCTTTCGTATAAAATCGTGCACTTCCTGGGCCTGCTGCGGTGTCGCCGTCAGGCCTGTCCCGATGGCCCAGACCGGCTCATACGCTATGGTTACCGCTGAGACCTTTTCGGCACTCAGGCCAGCCAGCCCGCTTTTTATTTGCCGAGTTAACACCCCATTTGTTTGAGAGGCTTCCCGCTCGGCGAGCAGCTCGCCTACACATAATATCGGCAAAAGTCCACCCGCAATTGAAGCAGTAACTTTTTTATTTATCAGCTCATCAGTCTCACCGATTACGTGTCGGCGTTCCGAATGGCCGCAGAGACAATACGTGCAGCCGATATCCTTCAGCATCGACGAACTTATCTCACCTGTAAAAGCACCCTTGGATTCAAAGTAAACATCCTGGGCACCGATACCAACGTTCGATGCGCTAAGGGCTTTGGCCACAGCCTGCAGATAAACAAAGGGAGGACAAACCGCCACAGTTAACCTTCCGCTCGCCGCTACCTCCATTGCCCCGGAAGCAACACGCTCAGCCAGATCTACGCTGGTGTAACTATCGGTGTTCATTTTCCAGTTACCTGCCACAAACGGCTTTCTCATAAGACTCTCCTATGTTATCCGTGACTAAGGCCTCAGCAAAATCGAGGTTAGGCATACTTAGGAAAGAAAAAATTGTTTTTTAATTTTTTCTTTTCAAACAGCACGTTGTTGTGTAATAAAAAGTTAGCTGATTATTCAAGAAAATCGAAAACCTGATTTTCTTAAATAATATATGCCTAACCTCAATTTTGCAAAACTCCGGTTTTAGTTTTTAGTTCAACAATGAACCATCTACCCGACTAAAGCAGCTCCGTCGCTCTCGGAAAACTGCCCAATATCGAAAGCTGCAAACAATGCTTCCGCGCTTCATCTATTCCCTCCCGGACGTTCTTGTCCGTTCTGTGCCCCAAAAAGTCCACGAAGAAATAGTACTCCCATTCCCTTTTTCTGCTGGGCCTGGACTCGATATTTGTCAAATTGATACCGTATCGCTTGAAAACATCGAGCACATCGGCCAAGGCGCCGGCTTTATGAGCGGTGCTGAATAATATAGCTGTCTTATCTTCGCCGGTCGGCCTTGCGTCTTCTCGGCTGATTACCAAAAATCTGGTTATATTGTTGGCAATATCCTCGATATTCTCGCAGATGATTCGCAGTCCATATAATTCCGCAGCTACATTGGAGCCAATCGCAGCGGCCCTCGGCTCATCGGCTGCAATTTGTGCCGCCTTGGCGGTGGAAGCTACGGAGACAGTTTGTGCCTCCTTAAAGGTGGCACTTAGCCAGTTTCGGCACTGGGCGAAAACTTCCGGCTTCGAGTAAATCTTCTCGATTTCTTCCAACGGACAATTGCCCAAAAGACTATGATGGATTGACATCAGGACCTCAGCACAGACCTTCACATTCGACTCAATCAGGGCATCAAGCGTCTCTATTACGCCACCGCCCATAGTATTCTCTACCGGCGCAAGGCCCAGGTCGCAATGACCTTTGCTCACTTCATCAAAGATACTTGTGATATCCGCCAACGGTTCATATTCGACACTCTGGCCGAATTTGAGCATCGCTGCAGTATGACTGAAACTGCCGCCGGGGCCAAGATAGCCGATTCGCAACGGCCTTTCCAAAACAAATGACCCACTCATCAACTCGCGCCAAATAGCCACCAGACACCTGTCCGGCAGCGGGCCTTTATTGGCCTCGGCAATCCTGGCAAACACCTCTTTTTCACGGTCCGGCGAATAAACCGGTTTGTCGGTCCTGGTCTTTAGCTTTCCTATCTCCACCACAACGCGCGCACGCTCATTGAGCAGCTTGACAAGCTGATGGTCAAGTTCGTCTATTTTCTTTCTCAGCTCTTCGAGAGACATAAATTAAAAACAAAAAATCAAAAATAAAAAGCTGTTAGCAAATCTTGGCTGCTATCCGCTATTTCTGTAAAAACTAATATATTTAACAGAATTTTACTCTTGCGTCAATGAATTTGGCACATTAGAAAATATTTAGGCGCGCAATTCAGGTAAAAAAATGCAAAAAGTGATAAAATATGTGATTTTTAAGACCAAATGGGGCTATTTTGGCCTTGCCGGCACCGAATATGCCCTTTGCCGGACCCAACTGCCCGGGCCGAAACCCGAAAAAATCAAATCAATGCTTCTAAAAAATTTCCACAACCCGCAACTCGACAAAACCTTTTTAAGAACACTTCAGGAACAGATAACCGCCTATTTTGAAGGTGCGTACATAAATTTTAGCCGGGATATCCCTCTGGTCCTTGACAGATTTAGTTCGTTCGGCATCTCGGTTTTAACCGCCTGCAGGGCCATAGAATTCGGCCAAACAATAAGCTATTCTGGCTTAGCGAAAAGATCAGGCCGACCCAACGCAAGCCGGGCAGTCGGCAGCGCTCTTGCCAAAAATCCACTGCCGTTGATTATCCCCTGCCACCGTGTAATCCGAAGCAATGGCAAACTCGGCGGCTTCTCCGCCCCCGGAGGAATAACACTCAAAAGAAAGATGATTGAGCTTGAGCATAAAACCCTTAGGTTCTGAACCTGCTGCATATCTATATTTCAACTCTCTCTTCTCATCAAAAAAATTTTTTATAAATTTATCATTTTTCGTTGATAATTCAACGTTTATCATTTATAATTCAACGAAATATAGTTGAAATCGGAAAATTTTAGAAAGGAGCAATAGTATTATGAATGAATTCATTGAGAAGAACAGGCAGTTGTTAAGGTTTTATTGTTTAGCAGCGCGAATCTTTGGATGGGTACTCATATGCGGAGGCACTATATGGTTTTTGCTGTTTGTGCTCGTTACCTTAGCTGTGAGTGATGCAGCAGGTACGATAGGCTGGCCATATACCTCAGAGAATTTTATATATGCCTCTACATCGTTTGTTTTCGAGTTTGTTCTGCCCGGGCTGATTGCACTTTTAGTAGCACAGCTTATCAGATACATGCTTGAAAATGAATATACGCCGGGTTGGATTCTGCGATATGGTGACAAAGTCCTCTATGTGTATGCGGCACTTCTGACAGGACAAAATGTTTTGATATATTACATTTTGCACGTTGTCCTATTTGAAAGAAACAGTCCGGGGCGTTTGCTCCTCGTTCAACCTTTAGTGGTGCCGTTAGCAACAAAGATACTGATTTTAATTGGATTGGGGCAGATACTCCGCCGGATTCTGCTCGTCATTGAAGAGTCAAAAACGCTGGTCTAAAAGGAGGTTCGCAAATGATTAACGTTCGACTGGATTATGTGCTTTTGGACAAGCGGATGAAGCTAAAAGATTTAGCAGAGGCGACAGGTCTGGCGGTAAACAACCTTTCCATTCTTAAAACCAACAAGGCCCGCGCAATTCGCTTTTCAACTTTAAACAGCTTATGCAAAGCATTGAGCTGCGCGCCGGGAGATTTGATTGAGTATGTCCCGGATGAGGATAAGAATTCTTAAATTTATTCCAGATGCACAACGCCGGTTCGCTGGTCCGCCTCAAGGCTGGCCTTCTTGATAATATCGTAGAGTTCACGGGACCTGTGTATCTTTTCAAACTCAAACTTCGGGTCCGTCTTGTCGGTCGTTATTAGCCCCACAGTACCGATGCCGAAAATACAGTCGAGCACGCTCCTGCGCATCTTCAGGTCGATCACCCTAAACATATCTATATTATCAACCCTTCTGTCGAGGATACCCCGGCTCCATTCAATTCTATCAGGCGAAACTTCGTAGCGGGTCACTTTGAGCCTGACAACTTTTATCACAAGAATAAGCACTACAATCAAGCCAAGCCCAAAGCCTGCGATAATCCTGTACCCGCCAACTGTCCAGCTTTGGCTTTCGGTAAGTCCCAAACCTAACAGGTCATTAATGAAGCTCTCGAGGGGCAGCCTTACCAAAAGGCCCGCCAGAACAATAAAGAACAAGCCCTTGACCATCGCCGGGGCCATCCCCCACAGAGAAGGCCTGGCTACAAACAGGACGTTATCGTTTGTTTCTTCGTCCTCGGATGACTGCGAATCCGACTCCGGGTCCGCCTCCAGGGCCTTTGCCTTGTCACTGTTGAGAAATTCCCCACAAAATCGGCACTTTATCGCTTTGGCCTGTATAGTCTCAGCACAAAAGGGGCATTGCTTTGTCTTGAAATTAGTGAATATCATTAACTGTATATCGGAAATACACCAGAATTTGAGCAATAGATTCTTCGTCTATCACTTTCGAAGGCTCGAACTGAGAGATTTGTTAGTTTCGTTTGAACACAAACCAAGAACAGAGATTTACGCCGAGATTTCCACAAAAACAGCTCCCCCCCAAATCATTTTAACATCTTACCACCTGTGGATTTACAAGAAATTCCAGCCTTTTGTCAGCTGAAAAGATAAAATCTTTTACAAAAAATGTAAAATACACTTGACAAAATGTAAAGTTTACTATACATTTGCAAACATAGATAGGCCTAAAAGTACAAGAGGTTAAAAGCATTAGCTGGCATGCTGCACTACGAAATGCCTGGAAAAGCATTAAGCGCAGATGGGGAGGCACAAAATATAAGAGGCGAAGAGCATAAGCTGCGATACAAAATGGCTGCAAAGCATTAAGTTAAGAATGCGGGAAAGTGAGAAAAGTCATAGATAAAGTATCCTGCTATGAAAACAAATTGAAAAAAGGGGGAAAAAATGAATAAGGCACAAAAAAGAACATGGCTCCGGTTTGCAGTATCTTTTGCAACGATATTAATCGCAGCAGTTGTTATCGCATACATACGACGTAACGCTATAGATATTTACGATATGAGTCAGCCGACACGCTATATAATATTAGGGCTTCTTTCCGCTATCCCTCCGGTTCTAATTGCTGTCATAGATTGTCGCCGGAAAAAAGTCTATGATGAGCGGGATAGGCAGATCGATAACAAGGCAGCTATTTACGGCGCTATAGGAGCTTTCATTTTTTTAGCCGGGGCAGGATGGCTTTTAATCGTTATGACCAAAATGGGCTCCATTAAAGCTCCCCTGGTAATTCTTTTGGTCTACTTAGCCTACTTTGTCTGGATTCTGGTATCGTCCACGGCATCTCTATTTCAGTACGGCTGGACAGTTAAAGGAGAAAAATCATGAATAAAACACAAAAAATCGCTTGGTTTAATTTAGTGGGGACATTGCTATGTTTCGCTTTAGGTATCTACATAGTTGTCGAAGTTTTCATTTTGCGAAGACTACCCGAAGGCTTTGGCCGATTTTGGGGATTACCGGCCTTTTGGCTGATTACAGGCGTAGCGATTATTTTTATCCGAAAGAAGCAAAGCCCGGCTGAAGTTGATTGCGACGAACGTGACAACTTCATCAAGAAGAGAGCTGTATTGGCCTCCTTCGTTTCAGTTTGGATTTTATTATTCGCTTCAAGTATAATTCCACGATTTATTGTTGGACAGGATGGCTCGATTCCGGTTTGCCTGCTGCCAATTATAAACTTCGGCATATTTCTTATTGCTATGCTGGTTTGCTCTGTGGCGATTCTGGCTCAGTACGGCCGCACAGGCAAAGGAGAAAAAGCATGAATAGAGTACAGAAAATGTCCTTAACTATTGTAATCACATTTTCGCTCGGTATTTTTCTTGGGATTATATTAATCTTAATGCGATTTTTTGATGTGGGTATTCCCAAAATTGTCTTTCTTTTTCCAGTTTTTATTGCAGGCAGTGGGGGGATTATATCGATTACCTGCTTTAAAAAGGATAAAGGCACGATTATATTCGACGAACGAGATAAGCTGATTGAGAAAAATGCAAACTTAGCCGGCTTCGGCGCCGTATATTTGTACGTTATTCTCATGTCTTTCCTCCCGATTGGCATCCTGGGCGAGGAAGGATCCATACCAGTGACATGGTGCCCAGTACTGCTCATAGGAGCTGGATTCTGCCAGGCTTTTGCACAATCTATAGCAATCCTTATTCAGTACGGCCGGAGGGACAAAAATGGTGAAAAGAAATTTAAGTAATCAGATTCGACGGCTGCGCTTTGAGAATGGTCAAATGACCCAGCAGCAGTTGGCTGATAAAGCAGGTGTAACTCGCCAGACAATTATTGCCATCGAATCCGGCAAGTATGCACCATCGCTGCCCCTGGCCTTCAAAATAGCCCGAACTTTCGGTGTGCCGATAGAGGCTGTATTTCAATATGAGAACGAGGATTTATAGTACCCCGGCCCATAACAATTTTCCAGATTACGAGCAACAGAGCAACCGCTTTCAACCTATTACGATATGAAGCTATTCGAACTCCTGCAGTAGCTTCAGCAGTTTGCGGTCAAGTTTATGGCCGTGGAAGTCCTCGTACTCGACGTCTTTTCGGCCTGAGTTGAGAATGCCGAATGAACCTCGGAGGTTCCAGATAGATAAGCCGATGCCGTGGTCGGTAAGAATCTCCAGGACATCCTTCAGCCAGGCCAAGACCACTTTGTGCGGCGTTTTGTTATAGGCGCCGCCTTCACCGCAGTGCACGCCGACGCCTTTTTTAGCAAGGTCGGCCCATTTCTGGTAGTGCTGTTCCAGACGCTTGCGGTCCCAGCCGTGCCCGGGCCAGGCCGGCTCGGGGTATCTATCACTGTTTACCCACGAGGCCTTGTAATGGCTGATAAACATCGGCTGATATGCCCGTGTACTCTGGGCGATTCCGAGGTCAGCCAATTCCGGCGCCGGCTCATTGCCCCAGCTTATACCATCGGCTATGACGATACGGTCAGGACTTATTTCACGGATGGCCGCCACGGCAGTCCGGACTACCCGTTCATGGTCGGCACGGCTCATACGCTCACCAATCGAAGGCGGCTCGTTGATTAAATCGAAGCTGAGCTTATCTCTCGAAACGCCGCGATAGCGCTTGGCAAGCATCTGCCAGTGGAAACAGAATGCGTCGAGCGGCTCCTTGTCCTTCCAGAGATTGAACGGCTCGGTGAATTCTCTGTTCACCGAGTATCCTGGCCCGCGGTGAAAATTCAGACTGACATGCAGTCCGTATTTGCCGGCAAGCTCCACAGCCCGGTCAAGCTTCTCAAGCATCGGCTCATAGAGCTTGTAGTCGTCCCCATCTTCTATCCACAGCCGATAGCACATTGGAAAACGAACGAAGTCAAAGCCCCAGTCGCGCATCCAGCGGAAATCATCTTCCTGAAAATCGCCTTTGCTTCGCATTGTGAACATATCCAGCAAATTAAAGCCCCGCCAGCGCGGCAGAACCGTTTGCGCAACAGAATTGCCAGCCTTTTTCTTCTTCGGCTGTTGTGCATACGCCGGCAGCGCCGCAACAGCCGCTCCGGCAGCCATTATTTTCAGAAAATCCCGTCGATTATTGTCCATAAGATTTACCTCACCTGAAAAAACTCCTCACAGCATAAAATTTGAACGTTGACTGTTTGATACTAAAAATAGTAAATAATAAATATAAAATAGTCAATAGAAATTGGTCAATAGAAAATGGCACTACCTATAGTAGCAATAATTGGTCGGCCGAATGTCGGTAAGAGCAGTCTGCTCAATGCGCTGGCAGGGCAAATGATAAGTATCGTCGAGCCGACAGCCGGCGTTACGAGAGACCGCGTCAGCACGCGTGCTGTGTTGCCCAAACGTTCGTATCTTGAACAGAAACAGTAAATTTCCCTGAAAATGCTGTTGAAAAACCCAGTTTTTCCCGAAATTACAATAGGCGCTAAATTTCCTCTGAGATTGTGAAATACGAGACAAAATGGCGAAGAAAGACAAACACGAAGTGAGAGACCCCATTCACGTATTTGTACGACTCGATACGGATGAACGCAAAGTGTTGGATTCTCCGGAACTTCAGCGCCTCAGGAACATTCACCAGCTTGCCTTGACATATTTAGTTTATCCCGGCGCAACGCACCGGCGATTTGAGCACTCCCTGGGCGTTATGGAACTTGCAACGCGTGTATTCGACGTCATAACAGCGCCGCCTATCCATGACAAAATCAGGGACATCATACCCAACAAAGACAAGAGAAGCTATTGGCGCAGAGTTCTCCGTATGGCGGCCTTGTGCCATGATCTCGGGCATTTACCGTTCTCACATGCAGCAGAAACGGAATTATTACCCGAAGGTTGGGATCACGAGCGCCTGACGAAAGAGATTATCCGCAGCGATGAGATGAAAAGCCAAACATGGGAACTATTGGAAGTACCAGTTAAAATAGAAGATATAGTCAAGGTTGCATTAGGGCCGAAGGGGTCTAAAGAACTCATTTTCAATGAATGGGAGACAATACTCTCCGAAATCATCACAGGAGATACATTCGGCGTTGATCGGATGGACTATTTGCTGCGGGATTCACTTCATGCGGGCGTTGCGTACGGCAAGTTCGATCATTACCGCCTTATTGATACGTTGCGCATTCTACCCAAAGGAGGTGGCGAAGATGACTCAGATGAACCAACCCTGGGGTTAGATTATGGAGGCGTTCAATCAGCCGAAGCCCTGCTGTGGGCACGATATTTCATGTTCAGTCAAGTATATTGTCACCCAGTACGTCGTATCTATGATATTCATTTAAAAGACTTTTTACAGAAATGGCTTGAAAACAGGAAGTTCTCGACTGAGACAAAGGATCATTTGGAAATGACGGATATTGAGGTATTGGCAGCCCTTAGAGAGGCGAATTCGGATACAAAACATCCGGGCCACATTCACGCAAAGCGAATCATTAAAAGAGGCCATTTCAAGCTTCTGTATTCCCGGAACCCAAACGACCAAGATATAAACCCAAATGCAGCAGTAGCAATTTACGAGGCAGCCTGCAAGGAGTACGGCCCAGATTTCGTCAGGTCCGATGAATATCGCCAGAAAGGCGGGAGTCAATATTTCCCGGTATTATGTAAAGATGGTAGGGTATTGCAATCCGTTGACTTATCTGATACACTATTAAAAGTTCCAGTTGTGGTATCTGATTTTGTATTTATCGACAGAAAACTCCAGCCAAAAGCCCTGAAATGGTTGGAAGAGAATCGTAACAAAATAATAACGTCTAAAGAGGAGATCGAGGAATGAAGCGATTACAGAGGTCTGCAGTAATCCTATCTCTTGTAGAAGAACTTTTGCAAAGAGACAGTTGGTGCGGTGAGACGCATATTCAGAAAGCTACGTATTTCCTCCAAGAGTTGTTGCGCGTACCTCTTGGTTTCGATTTTATCCTTTATAAGCACGGTCCATTCTCATTCGATCTGAGTGATGAATTGATGGCTATGCGAGCTGACAACATGGTCCAGTTGAAGTCCCGCCCACCCTACGGTCCCAGTATTATACCAGGACCAAATAGTGAGCGACTAAAGCAACTCTTTCCCATAACGCTCCAAAAGTATAAGGAACGAGTCGAGTTCGTGGCAAAGGAATTAGGTAGCTTTGGAGTAGCTGACCTTGAGCGCACAGCTACAGCTCTCTATGTTACGCTAAAAGATACTACACTTGGCGATGACAAAATAGAGGAGAGAGCATTACTCATCAACAAGCTTAAACCACACATTTCAATAGAAAACGCCCGACTTTCACTCGAAAATGGGAAAGAAATTCGCGAAAAGGCGAAATCCCTGGTAGGAATTGGTTGACAATAACGTACAGCCGACTGTATGACTACATAAACGCAAGGGTATCTTTTATAGATACTTCCCGTTCGAAGTCCTATGACAAAAGCTCATAGTCTCACCAAAACGCATTACGATTCCATCTTTCAATCAATTTAGACCTTTGGTACAATTCGATTTTCAAAAAAGATAATTCAAAATTGGATGACTTATGGCTTTACCCACAGTTGCAATAATTGGTCGGCCGAATGTCGGCAAGAGCAGTCTCTTAAATGCGCTGGCAGGGCAAATGATAAGTATCGTCGAGCCGACAGCCGGCGTTACGAGAGACCGCGTCAGCACTTTCATTGGAAGAGACGACTACTACTTCGAGCTTATCGATACCGGCGGATACGGGATAGTCGATAGCGACCATTTGAGTGAGCATATCGAACAGCAAATCCTCCAGGCGATAGAATCGGCGCAGATCGTTCTGTTTATGGTCGATATTCGCGACGGCCTTGTGCCGTTAGATGAGGAAATAGCCCGGCTTCTGCGCAAAAACAATCTCGATGTCATCGGCGTTGCCAACAAGGCCGACACGGCGAGGATGTTTCCCGCCGCCGCCGAATTTTCCAAATTGGGCTTCGGTGAATTTTTGTGCGTCTCAGCGACGAACAATCTCAATAAAATGGTTCTGCTCGATAGAATTTTCGATAAACTCGGGGCTTTGGAGCCGGGCAGGCCGGCAGAGCCGGCTATGAAGATAGCTATCGTCGGCAGGCGAAACACCGGCAAGAGCACTCTTGTTAATGCTATGGTCGGCTCCGAGCGGGTAATCGTTAGCGAGACGCCGGGCACTACAAGAGATGCTGTCGATGTGCGGTTCGAAAAAGACGGCAAGACCATCACCGTCATCGACACGGCAGGGATAAGAAAGAAAAACAAAATGGCCGACAGTATTGAGTTCTACAGCTACGTTCGTGTGACGCGGTCGATTCGGCGTGCCGACGTTGTGCTGTTTATGATTGATGCTGCTGCGCCGGTCTCGCAGGTCGATAAGAAATTAGCCAAGTTCATCGCAGAAGAACACAAAAGCTGCATAATAATCATCAACAAATGGGACCTGGCCAAAGATTCGGCTGCCACTGATGACTACCAGGAGTATTTGACGAAAGTGCTGCCGGGCCTAAAATATGCCCCGATAGCCTTTACGACGGCGACCGAAGCCAAGAATGTCCAGAGCGTTCTGGATTTGGCGGCGGAAATCTTCAAACAGACCACGACGTGGATACCCACCGCCAAATTAAATAAGGCGTTTGAAATTATAAAAGAAGAAAAGGTCGGCGCGACTAAAGGTAAGAAGAAAGGTTGGCCGAAGATATATTATGCAACGCAAATTGCCGTTAATCCGGTTACTATACTTATGTTCGTGAACAGACCTGAACTTTTTGAAGAAAACTATCGCAGATTTATAATAAACCGCCTGCGAACTATACTGCCGATAGAAGAAGTGCCGATAAGATTATTGGCCCGGCCGCACAGGAAATAGTGGATAAGAAAAAGTAAATACAAAATACGAGGTACGAAAAATGGACACACTTTTGCTTATGTTGGTTTGTGGCGGTGGATATCTGGTCGCTTATCATACCTATGGGCGATTTATAGCTAAGAAGATATTCAAACTCGACAAGAATGCTCATGTGCCGAGCGTGGAACTTCGGGACGGCATTGATTACGTCCCCGCCCGTAAGGGGATAATCTTCGGACATCATTATACTTCGATTGCCGGGACAGGGCCGATAGTAGGCCCGGCTATAGGAATTATCTGGGGCTGGCTGCCGGCTATACTCTGGGTGTTTCTCGGTTCTATCTTTATGGGGGCGGTGCACGATTTTGGGGCGTTGGTGGTCTCGTTGCGAAACGAGGGCAAAAGCTTATCAGAAGTCGCCGCCAAATATATCAACATGCGCGTGCGATTCATATTTTTTGCCGTTGTGTTCCTGAGTTTGCTGATTGTTATCGCGGTATTCGGCGTTGTGATTGCAACGGTCTTTACCAGATTTCCCAGCGCCATTATTCCGGTCTGGCTTCAGATTCCGATAGCCGTGGCGCTGGGTTTTGCCGTCTATAAAAAGACTGCCAACGTTGCCATTGCGACGACAATAGCCGTAATCGGAATGTACCTGTGCATTGCTATAGGCAGTTTACTTCCCGTCGAGCTTGGCACAGTTTTTGGGATACCGCCCACGGGATTGTGGGTGATAATCCTGCTGATTTACGCCTGGGTGGCTTCCACACTGCCGGTAACAACGCTTCTTCAGCCGAGGGATTATATCAACGCCTGGCAGCTATTTATTGCTATGGGATTATTGGTAGCCGGCACGGTGGTGGCTTCATTATCGGGGAAACTGCCTTTGGTGGCGCCTGCCGTGAATAGTGAGCTGCCAGCCGATTCGCCGCCGATTTTGCCTTTTATGTTCGTGATAATCGCCTGCGGCGCCATCAGCGGCTTCCATTCGCTCGTGGCCTCCGGCACAAGCTCAAAACAGATATCCAAAGAAACCGACTGTCAGTTCGTAGGGTATGGCTCAATGCTGCTCGAAAGCTTCTTGGCGGTGCTGGTTCTTATCTGTGTTGCAGCCGGTATTGGAATGGCTCTGAAACTCAACAACGGCACAACTTTGACCGGCCAGGCTGCCTGGCAGCATCAGTACAGCGCCTGGATAGGAGACAAGGGATTGTCCGACAAAATAGCGCCGGTAGTTATTGGTGCGGCCAATATGATGGGCAAACTCGGAATACCTGAGGCGATTGGAATTACACTTATGGGTGTATTCATCGCATCGTTCGCTGGCACGACCCTGGATACTTCGACGCGAATCCAGCGTTACGTGATAAGTGAGCTGGCGACCGACCTGCGAATTCCGTTTCTGGCCAACAGATGGGTGGCGACCAGCTTCGCTGTGCTCACGGCGGCGGGGCTGGCATTCGCCACGGGAGCAGACGGCAAAGGGGCAATGGTGCTTTGGCCTTTATTTGGAAGCGCAAACCAGCTCTTAGCCGCCTTAGCTCTGCTGTTGGTTACACTTTATCTAAAACGCAAGGGCGGACTGAAGTTTATTGTTACCGCGGTGCCGTGTCTGATTATGTTAGTGATTACAAACTGGGCTATGGTCAAAAACGAAATAGGTTTCATCAACAAGGCCGACTGGCTTCTCGTTATAATCGGCGGTGGGATTTTTGCATTAGCGTTGTGGATGACAATCGAAGCCCTGGCAGCCCTTTTCAATCCGGCCCGGAAGGCGGAGTCGGGGCAGAAGTTAGAGGTATCAACTTAAACTTGGCCTCCGCCTTTGGATTTTTTAGCTTAATTTCGTTTTTGCGGACGGATTCTTCGGGAAAATTGTAAACTACCTCTCTCTGTTGTTCCACCTCTGGTCCCTTTTTTTCGTCACCGTCAAGAATATACAGAGTCATCTGGAACGGTTGATTCTCATAAGCAAGCTTGGCTTCCTCAGTAGCTAATATAGTAAAAGGGCTAACTACGTCGTTATAATTGACATCCACTTTGTATTTGCCCAGGAGATTCACACTTAGTGCGAATACAAGCTTGGCTCCTCTTATAGTGTGTTCGCTTAATGGGTCCGCTTCCAAGGGCATTTTGATTTTCACGGGTGTGGGGGCCTGCCTTATCTGGTCCGGTGCTAATACGACGAACGGCGTTTTTACAACGACCGAGAGCCTTGCCTGCTCGATTTCCCTGGGCGTCAACCGGACCTGCGCCGTCAGCCTGCTATCAGCAGGCACAGACATAATAACTTTCGGCGGCTCAATGCTCTCAACCCCCAAAGGAGCTCCACTTTCATTAAAACATTCGATATCCAGAGATTTTTTAAAAAGCTCTACAACATTGACGTCTATACTCTCCGGCTCGCAGGCTTCAACCGTAAGGCCGTTGAGCTCTTTTATCTTTTCACTCCCTTTGACAAAATCCAGAAGGCGTAGTTCGTGCGAGCCGGTAGTAGTCATTTCTTCCCGGACAGGGTCCAAAAAGAAATCAAGTGCCAGCGAACCGTCATTCAATTTTCGCCTTACCTCGGCGATTTTGGACGCCGGACCTTTGAGGACAATATTGTCAATCAAAGCCGATGGCTCATTATCGAAGCTAACCCAGAGATTCGGGCTGAAGGCTACATTTATTGTGGCCTTGGGGGCGGTGTATTCTTCGTCCAGAGCCAGGTCAACCCAGACCCAGATCAGGACCGTCAAAAATATCACGATTGCTATCTTTCCGAATTTAATCTTTCCTATCATCATATTGCGTATCACACTTGCCTCTGCAAGTCTCATCACTCACACCTGCGGTTACGCCAGTGCAGGTGCAAGACGAGGCATCAGGTATCCAGTGCTACTCTGCGAAGTACTTGGCAACGAAGAACGAGTGCAGTTCAATTCACGAAATCACGTTTGCAAGATGCTTTCTCAACGCAGATTCGTCTATATTACGCGTAATTTTGCCGTCTTTAGCAAGAGAAATGATGCCGGTTTCCTCGCTTACCACAAGACAGGTAGCATCTGAGCCCGTCGTTATGCCTAAAGCTGCACGGTGTCGCGAGCCGAGTTCAACGCCGCCGATACTGTCGGCCTCAGCCAAAGGTAGCTGCACACTGGCGGCAACCACTCTGTCGCCTCTTATTATAATGGCCATATCATGAAGGGCCGTGCCGGGGTGGAAAATGGTCCTAAGCAGGTCAGCCGTTACCTTGGCATCAATTCGAACTCCGGTTTCTATGAATTCGCCCAACGCCACCCGCTGTTCAATAACAATAATGGCTCCGATACGAGCGGCGGAAAGTTCGGTTACAGCGGTAATTATTTCTTCTACGGTCCTTGTTAGCTGCTGTAACGAGCCTGCCCAGAATCGCGGCTGGCCAAGACGCATAAGCACTCTTCGAATCTCCGGCTGGAAGGCGGCAACGGCAATAACCAGAACGCCAATCAAAAAGCCCTTGTAAAGGTATCGAAGCCGAGCAAAGTCGAACTGCCGGACGAGCAAATTTGAGATGAGCACCCCGATAACAAGAATAAGTATCACGCCTCGGAACAATCTTTCTCCGCGAGTGCCTTCGAGGAAATCCACAATCCAGTAAACCACCAGGCCGATTAGAATCAGCTCAATGCCAACAACCCACCAATCATTGTTATTGGCCACGCGGCGGAAATAATCAATGAGCACTTCCACTTTCAATTTCCTATTGAATATCGACTATTGACTATTGCAAAAAATTAGAATTCGAAATCAATAATAAATAGTAAATAGACAATTGTCAGGGTATCCTTTTGTCGGTGAGCTTGCTGGGTTTATCAAGAAGCATAAGCGTGTCTAAATCTGCCATCATCTGCTGTTGATTAATACGAAGAGCACGTTGATGCCTTCTGCGTCCTTCAGCGGCTGTCTCACCCGGCTGTTCGTAAGAACTGCAGCCGCAGGGCAGGAAAACAAAAATAAACAAAACAATTGCCAATACTACTCTGCGAAGCAGCTCGCTACGTAGCACGAGAATCACCTTACCCCTGCTTCCGCAGGAGTAAACTTGTCCCCGCGAAAGCAGGGATACAAAAAAAGAAACGCCTTTCATCTTTTCTTCCTTTTTGAAATCACCTGTGCCTGCGCAACCCCCGTTTTTGCTTTCGCAAGAAAGCTCGGGAGTGCAGGCAAAGAACTATTCGCTCGCACCTGCGGTTACGCGAGTGCAGGCGGCACAAAACAGAAATCCGACCATTTATTCATTATAGCAGCCGCTGAAATTGTTGTCAACCCCGTCAAAATTTTCCGAAGTGTCCAGGCAATATTTTGACCTCGCGGCTGTACCGGCGTATAATAAGAATGATAATTGACAGCAGAAGCAGGTCCCATCCCGCGATTTATCAGGGCACAAGACATCTGCTATGGTGTTTAGGGGCTTTGGATCAGTATCAATAGGAAATCACTGTCTGTAATTTATCTTCTTTGTGGTTTTGAAGACTTTTTTTTAAGGAGCAAAACCCCAATGGCGTTGCCAGACACGAGTATGTGCCAATGTGATGTCGATCGTGCGGCTGAGATTTTTGCTGAATACGGCGGTTTTATTCGTGCAATTATTCATTCCCAGGTTAAGAGTGAAACTCAAGCAGATGATATGTTCCAGGATTTCTTTCTTTCTCTTGTTTATAAACCTGTACCCCAAAATGTCAAGAATATCAAAGGCTATCTCTATAGAGCGATAACCAATGACATTATTGACTCCGTTCGTCGAGTAGAGAAATACCGGAACAATATGCATAAATATAGTAAACATCTTGATCATCCTATCAACAAAAGAACTCCGGAAGACGCCTTTATTTGTGTGGAAGAAAAAAATAAGATGTTCAAACTCATCAAGGGGCGGCTACGAAATAACGAATTTCAAGCGATCACTTTGCGATATAAGAGTCACTATAGCATTAAAAATGTGGCAAAAATAATGGGTGTAAAGTGTAAATCCGTCAGGGAATATACTTCTAGAGGATTTGGGAAAATCCGCCAGTCCTTGAAACTAAAATGAGGTAAAGGTAATGAGCGCTCCAAACCATAATTCATTATGTGGAGAGGCCAAGCTGTATTATTATGACTTCCTACATGACGAAAGCCGTGAACTTATTCCAGAGTCTATTGTTAACCACATGGAGCAGTGTCAACACTGCCAAGAGCAGATAAGTCACTTCAAAGGTGTGTTGTCACAAGCTGATTCTTATGATGGTTCGGGGCAGGAACAGGTTAGCTCCGCTGTTACCATCATGCTGAAACTTCACTTTGCCTATATCGGCAAACCTGTAACTTGTAAGACTGTCAGACCTTTTCTCCCTGGCTTGTTAGACCCTGCTTTAGAGATTCGGATACCAACACCGATAACAGCACACTTGGATAATTGCCGACAGTGTGCCGAAGATCTGGAGACAATTCGAAGTCTAAATCTTAGCCGTAAACAGCTATGCCGTTTTAGTCAGTTCCTGGCAGAAAAACCCGGTGACGATAGTGTTAGCTGCTTGCAGGCTCGAACTGCAATATTAGCCGTTGCCCTAATGACTTTTCACAAAACCAATGCAGCGATCCTAAAGCACCTCTGTATTTGTCCAAACTGCAGGAAAGCTTTATATCAATATCGTGAAAGCGTTCGTGCAGACTTGCTCTGTTGCGAAAAGGCTCCAAAGGAATTCCCTTGTGAAGAGGTTTCGACAGCCGACATTTTCGACTACTGTCTGCCCTACGGAATTGACCCAGTGGCTGACCAGTACGTCAAATTCCGGGACTCTCTTACCTCGCACTTGAGTGGTTGCCCCGTCTGTTTAGCCAAAATTCAGGAGTTGCACAATACCCTGTATGGAATTGCTGAAAGACACGAATCTGAGGTCGTAACGACATACCATATAGATAAATCTGCCAAGGCTCAGGCGTTCAGCGGATCTGATGACCTTTACGCCGGTTTCCCGATAAGAGTGGAAATAGCAAGTCGTGAAGAAGAGGCAGATATTGGGCAACCAGTGCCAACTATCGATTTTACTACCGCCTTGAAACGAAAATTATCAGCAATGAATCTGAAACCGTTGGTCAAACCCGGCCTTGCAGTTGCGGCTGTTATATTGATAGGGCTTGCTCTACTGCTCAATATACCAACGGCCAAAGCAGTTACTATCGAGCAAATCTACAAGGCCATTGAGAAAGTCAAAAATGTCTATATCTCAAGTTTTGGCCCCGACAAGCCGGAACCTACGCAAGAGATATGGATATCACGTAAATTAAACATTTATATGACCAAAACTGAAAAAGAATTAGTTCTGTGGGATATTCCTAATGGAATAAGAAAGATAAGGCGTGTGGATACTGACGTAACAGAGATAACTCCATTGACAAATGATAGTGTCGCCAGTGTCGAGAGGAAAATGAGTGGTTCTTTAGGTTTAATGCCTTTTTATAACATATCCGAAATTCCCAAGGATTCCGAGTGGAGGAAAGTAGATGATGAAAACCTGGAAGTAAATAGGGGAATTGAAGTACATGATCTGGAATGGGCACAAAAAATGTACGACGGTTCCGACGAATTCAGGAAGTGGCGGGTTTTTGCAGATGCGAAAACGAGCTTACCTCGAAAAGTCGAGTGGTATACAAGAGTTGCTGATGATGCTGAGTTTGTGTTGGAAACAATAATGGTCGCTGAATATTTGGATGAGAGTGAAATGCAGTCTGTTATTAAAGAGGTCTCTTTTTAAGACAGTAATATCTCATTTCGGATGCCAAAGAGGGCTTTTGTTTTTATAGTCCTCGGCTATTTTTTCAACGAATAAATCATCAGCCTTTTTTCGGCTGATGTGTCCATCCGCAAAACCAACATTGACGCTTTTATTGGGATGTCGACCATTCAGAGCGTCCCATTCCTGGCCGGGCCATAAGTTTTTCTCTTTGTTAATCTCAAGGCCGGGCAAATAAGCAGCATCTTCTATAGTACTACCAAAAAGTATAGGAGGAACATCTGTAACATGCCACCAGCTTATTAAACTGTAACCACTGTCGACTATCAGTACAGTCTGACCAGGATTTGGTATATCGGTACTACGCAAAGGCGTTCCAATGAACTGAGCGTGGCTTCCCTGGCCACGCGAGCTTTTGCATATAGATTGATTAACACCATAATTTCCACACAGTACATTGTTTTGGAGCCTGCTGTTGCTTATCTGCCTGGATGGACACCAAACAAATGAATTTTTGTCAGAATCCTTTCTTGAATAATCAGTGATATGGTTAAACCACCACCATCCAATTCTATCGTATGCAGAATTCCCAGCATAGCCACCAAGAGGTGGATCCAAAAGAGTTTTGTCAAAAGCATAAGGGAAAGTCTCGTTTTCGGTTTCATACATGAACAAACCAAGGACTAATTGCTTAATATTTGATCCGCATAGAGTTGCTTTAGTGTACTCTTTTGAAGTTTGTAATGAAGGCAGAAGTATCGCTATGAGAAGCGCAATTGTGGCAATGACTACAAGCAATTCGATGAGTGTAAAACAAGGGCGTTTCATAATCGCAAATTTTATGGTCGTCTTTGCGATGAGTCAACATAGATTGGAACGCTTTTAATGGCAGAGCATTAAAAAAGGGCAGATGGGAATTTTTCCCATCTGCCCGAATATTTACCTCGCCAAATTCAACTAATCGCATGCCCGCATATAATAAGAGGTCCATTCACCTGTTACCGTGCAACTAGAAGGGTCATAAGGATCTTCTATACAGGGGCTTTCTTCGGAGCTAATCATTCTGGAGCTGCTGCAGCTACCGCTGGGGGCAGTTTCGCAACCCCATCGTTCATAGTACTCCTCGTAGGAACCACCGCACATGCCGCCGAAATAACTGCAATACGAAACATTGTATTCCTGCAAGAGGTTAGTGCACGAATAGCCGGAGCCGCCGATTATTGTTCGAAGTTCACCATCGTCTATATCATCGAAATTTCCTGCGATAGGAGTATTGGAAATCAAAAGAGCAGTGCCTTTAGTACAGTCCATCCCGCAAAAGCGAAGGTCCGTACGATAGTAGAATTTATCATTTGCCAAATCTATCCTACACACATGCTTATCATCAATATCACCAAGCACGACGAAATGATTCTTCTTTGGAATATGCTGGATTACCTCACAGCCATCCAGATTTTTAAGCTTCTTTATGTCAAGCTTAACGGCACGGCAATAAAGGCCCAGGTCCTGTGCAAATTGCTTCATAGCAAAAAAATTTGTGGTTGTTTTTGGTTTACATACCAGTTGTGCAAGCTGTTGGTCAATAACATCTTTGCCTAACTGCGAAGCTGCATATTTTAACGCTGCCGTTGCGCAGTTTTGCGGCTGTGTGCCTTCGGATGCTGCATAAGCCAATCTCTCAGCCAAGAGCATGTCAGTATCAACAATATGCGAGTAGTGGTACATTGCAGGTTTAGCGGTTAGGTTAGAGCGATACTCTATCAATGCATCAGCTTCATACTCAACGTTAAAACTCCAAGGCATGGGAGCTTCGTCCCTAATCCCGGTAAAGTTCCAAAAATCGCTGGCTAACAGTTTATTGGTCCAGGCATCGTATCGCTCTATCAAAATATTAGTAGGAACCCAGTTACCTGAGACCAACTCATAGTTACCGTATTGTTTGGAAATAATTGTATCGAAATCATTGATTGAATAGGAAATAACCGCATAATCTTTTCCTGGGTCCATTACGAAGACCATTTCTGAACCATCTGGATTGTTAAGTGTCAGATGTATCTGATTTTGGCCATCGATATTTTCCTCGACTGCGGAGGATGTGTCGGTAGAAAGGTTCTGGTACGTATAGTAGCCATATCCCCAGGGGATAATCCCGGCGGTTAACGGGCCATTGACGACATGCGGAGTGGAACCTGTTGAATCAATGATTGCATGATTGCCAGGCAGAAAGTACCTTGTGTACTTTACACCATCCCACGTGAATATACGTCTGGCGTTCCAGTCTAAATCAAACTGCTTGGTCATAAAATTATCTTCTAAGTTTGCGCCCGGCTTTACTGAGTCTGTACGCGAGCTTACGTTGATTTCCCAGTAGAATCTGTTGCCGTCGAATCTTACAACCACAGTTGAGTTCATTGTGTATTCGTTGGAAAGTCTATAACGAACATTGAATGGGATGGCATCGAATGGGATGGCATCAAGCCTCATTTTTTGCCAATTTTCGGTTAATTTGCGTTTGTTTGAGTTGCTTTGGTATTCTTTAATCTTTTCGTTGATTCGATTGTTGATCTCATTAAAGTTAGTTGTTTTCGGTGCTCTGTATTCTTCATGTCTTGCTTCAATTGTACCCGCAGGTATCCAGGTATTTCTTGGTTGGCTCGTTAGCTTCTCAAAGATTTGCAAAATCTCAGCTCTGTCCAATTGTCTGTCTGCAAAAGCAACACAACTAACAGATAATGAAAGAACAATCGTTAATACAAAATGTTTCGTCTTCATAATTATCTCCTTCGCTCAAGTTTTGGTTGGTGAAAAGGATAACTTGATCACTAAAATATTTTCGTGCTAATGCAGATCTGCCTTTCTGTAATATTGTGGCGATTCAGAATTAGAAAATGTTGATTGCTTTTTTGATGTTTTTCTAGAAAAGGTAAAAAAACTTGAGATGAGTTAAGTGAGCAATATTTTATATTGAAAATTCAGCGCGTGAGTATGAATTAAACGCTATCCGCAAAGACAAGTTGCCCATCACCCAATACGAAATGCGGTCAATCGAATATGAACAACCGGAAGTGAATTGCTGAGCAACTGCTGCTATTCAGTCCTTTTAAGCCAATAGTCCACAAACAGCGTTAAATCATTGCAGTCAACATTGCTGTCCGTGTCGAGATCAGTTCCTTCACACCAGTCAGGATCGCTACAGCCTGTTTCCTGCCAGTGAGAGGCAAGTACTGCAAAGTCATCAAAGTCGACTTTTGCGTCATTATTGAAGTCGCGTGTGCGGACATGCAAAAACGCCAGATCATAGACAGGGAAATCCATGCCACCTGGTACGCCATAATCATAAAAGCCCACATTGCAGCTTCCTACGCTTGTAGCAGTGTACTCAATAATAAACCAGTCGCCCGCTACTGCGCTTTTATGACCATACAGGTCAAAACCGCTTCGGATGTCATCCTGCCAATCGTAAACACATGCCCTATCACCTGCTGCTTCGAAACGTGAGCCTTCCCAATCCAAGGTGGTATCATTGTAATCTCTCGCTGTTAGGACACCGTAGTTCCTATCTATTCCAGTGATAAACAGACCACCATCCCAGTAACAAGCGATGTTTGAATCGACAATGATTGTAAGCTTGGTTCCAACCATGATGTCTTGGTAGACAAAAGGGATGTTAGGATCAGCTAATTCAAGGGGGGTATTGCTATCAGCGAGGCATACTTTTGTCGAAACCTCTCCCATAGCCGTCGAGGCCATACCAAGAAATAATGCCAATATCGTTAATGTTTTCATAATCTCTCCTCCAGTGAAGGCACGAAACGCTTTATCACTGTTTGTTACCCCTTGCCATGTTGCTGATGGCAAGACAACATATAATAAACGAATCAGTTCTACAAATCAAGAAAGCAGAGAAAATACAGATTTTGCAAATTTTTTTGGAAAAAGAGTCAACAAAGGAGGGTTTACATACGCCTTATTTCTAATAAGACTCTTCGAAGAGAATTCTATAGCTTATAATATATTACTGATATGGGGTGGTCTTGATAGAGTAAGAGACCAATGCTCACAATTGGGTAAACTATGAAAAGCAACAGAATCAGCAGAGTCATGCAGATTTTAACAACATTGCAGGCGGGAAAAAACTATGCCGTCAGTGATTTGTCGAAAATGTTCGGAACGAGCCGGCGGACAATCTTTCGCGATTTGAAAGAGCTTCAGGCTATCGGCGTGCCGTTTCACTACGACGCCAGGACCAGTGGCTATATGATAGAGCCTGAGTTTTTTCTTCCACCGATAGATTTGAGCCTACAGGAGGCACTGAGTCTGCTCCTGCTGGCGCACAAGATGAGGAACCAGATACAATTGCCGTTCAAAAACTCAGTTCTGTTGGCCGCTCTGAAAATCGAAAACAATCTGCCAGCCAAGATCCGGCAATATTGCAATAAAGCGCTACAAAATATCTCAACCAGGCCCGGCGCCCAGGCACCAGTCACGCATTCTGACGGCCTTGACAAAATCTTCGCACAGTTACAGCAAGCTATCGTAAAGAAACGCAAAGTGAACATCCGTTACCATTCGCTTTTCGAGGGGGCAATTATTGACGTTGAGCTATGTCCCTATCACTTGCTCTATAACAATCGGGCATGGTACGTACTGGGCCGCTCCAGCCTGCACGAAAGTGTTCGCACTTTCAAGCTTAACCGCATCAGGGAGCTAATAACTACAGAGAGATGCTTCGTGGACGGAGAGGATTTCGACGTGTATGAGTACTTCGGCAGGGCCTGGTCAATGATACCGGAAGGCAGAATCTACAATATCAAGCTGCTGTTCCTGCCCAAAGTAGCCAATAATGTCGCCGAGGTACAATGGCACAGCACACAAAAAGTTGTTCGCAACAGTGACGGCTCAGTTACCGTAGAATTTCGCGTGGACGGCCTGGGCGAAATCACCTGGTGGATACTCGGCTACGGCGACCAGGTCCAGGTGCTCGCGCCAAAGACCCTCCGCAAAAAAGTCCTTGAAGTCGCAAAAAATATGACCGAATTAAATGAGAAAATATAAATTGTATCCATAGCTTCTCATTATTGAAAACCGCCCACTACAAAAAAGTGTTTTTTCTGTAGCGCTTTAATCACACCAACGTTCTATATTACAGAATTACAGAGCTGATAAAGCAATTTCCATAGGAGATATTCAGTGCCGGGTAGCCCTGACGTAACTACCGCCGACGAAAAGCTCGTCGAAACTACCTTGCAGGGTGATATTTCATCCTTCGGTATTATTGTGGAGCGATATTGGGATATGGTTATAGCATTTGCAATAAGCAAGATTGATAATGCCAATGATGCGGAAGACATTGCCCAGGAAAGTTTCCTCAAGGCGTATTCACAATTACACAGGCTCCGAAATCCGTCACACTTTGCGGGCTGGCTCGGCAAAATAACAGCTCAACAGTGCGTTAATCATATACGCAAAAATGCTCACAAACGAATCGCTTCAAGCTATACCATTTACGATGTTGATGCCTCAGCACAGGCGGTTGTATGCAATAGTAATCCGGGCTTGACTGACGAACAAATTTGCTTCGTCAGACGGACCGTAAGCAGACTGCCCGAGAAATTCCACAAAGTAATAATTATGCGGTTCGTTGCAGGACTTTCTGCGGTGCAGATCGCAAAACAATTAGGCAAACGCCACGGCACAGTTAGAGTATGGCTGCACCGTGCATATCAAATATTACGTGAGGACCTTGTTTCACTTTTTGAGGAGGTCAAATAATTATGAGCTGTGAGAAATACAATGAGCTTATCGAAAAATATTTAAACGCAGACATAAAAGATAGAGAGCTTGATGAGCTGAAAGACCATACCCTGCAATGTGCATCCTGCCATAAAAAGTTTGAGCACATCGGCAGGTTTGAGGACATCTTAAAAAACGCATTTTCTTCGGCTACTACCGCTAAGCGGGCCTCGGATTCTATCCTGTCTAAACTGCGGGCGACTCGGGTTGCCTGGGCACCGGCAGTGATGTTTAGCAAACAAATGGCGGTTGTTGCAAGTATCTTTTTGGCTGTAGGCCTTTTATCAGGATTTGGCCTGGCCAGATTTAACGCTGACAAGCGAATCGCAGTACCGACGGCAGCAAAGGTGCCGATGAAAGTTGCCCGGCTTGAAGGCACAGTCCTTGTAAAACACCAGAACTCAGAGCTCTGGTATCCACTGATGCCTGGCTCCGGTATATATGTTGGCGATACATTCCACTCGACAGCCAAGTCGGCTTTTGTACTGGAGCTGGAGGATAAATCCACGATTGAAGTGAATCAGAACAGCATGCTGGTTTTGAAGTTATATAACGGCGGAACGCAATTTCATCTTGAGCACGGCAGGTTGGCAGCCGCCTTAGAAAGTCCGCATCCGCCATTTTTCGTCAGCACTCCACACGGCCGGGTGGAGGCGCTGGGAACAGAATTCACAGTAACAGTCGAATAGACAAGGCGATAGCCTGTCATCCTGAAGGAGGTGAAACCGACTGAAGGATCTGGCCCGCGAATAAGTGGTCGCTCTCGGGTCGCAACCCAGACCCCTCTAATCCGTTCGGGATGACTACCTAATCAGCCAAAAAGGAAAGCAAAACACTATGAAAACGACCTCAATCAAACTCTGTGCTGTCATTCTATTGGCAGCCCAGACAATAGCATTCGGGCAAAAGACAGAGATCAGCGTTCAAAAAGGAAAGGTCATAGCCGAGACGGGGACCACGAGCGTGGCTGTTGAAGCTGGTCGAAAGGCCGTCCTGGCGCCCGATAAGAATCCAACAATCTCTGTGGATAATCCTTTGGTTGAAGACGCCCTGAAGTTGTACAAGCTAATAGAAGCCGAGAAAGAGCACAGCGATTTGAAGATCGACGCGACTTTCATTCTTGTGGGCAGGGCAGACAGTGACCGTGTGCTTGGCGCCCTTTATTTCGAGTTTCCAAACAACGGAACCGAGGCAACAAATGTCCTGACGCTTCCTTATGTGTCGATAATCGAGGATCTGAAAGTGTATGACCTCAACGGTAACCTCTGTTCGGTTGAGACAAAGCTCCTGAACGAAACTACCGCATCCTACAGCATCCACCTCTCGGAGCAGGTGCAGCCGGGGGAGCATTTCAAGCTGATCGGCGTGGCTGATCTCGACGATATACCGCTGATTCCCGGGGGAACCCCGGCTTATCACAAAGAAGGGCCTTTATGGTATTTCAGAACAGCCAACATCATGCCGAACTGTCTGAACTATTATCGCTTCATTTTGCCTGATTCGGCGATATTCATCGACTCGAATCGGCAGGTAATTGCGACTGACACCGTCGATGGCAGACTTACTGTGACGATTAGGAACTACACAGGTGAATATGCCGATGGATGGTGTATAATTGCTCTTCTCCTGCCGAGCCAAGATGGCACTACCCTCGCCGATATCCCGGATGAGTATCACGGCCTGCGAGACCCACAGGAAAAAGAACAGGCCGCGACATATCAGCGCGAACTGGCACAAATACTCGCAGGTAAGAAGTTCGAGGATCGAAGTACACCGCTGAAAACTTTGCTGACTGTTTTCAGTGCTGCTATAAATAAAGATAAAAGTCTCTATCTGGACTCTCAGTACACAATACGCCCACACCAAGAAAACGAAGGACATCTGGACCAGGTGAGATATTGGGCCGATATCCTCGACGTTCTCAGCATACCAAGATGGCCTAAAAACCCCGGACCCGGGTATGTACATCCGATTTATCTGTGCAGAAAAGGGTCGCTGATCTGCGAATTCACGCAGCTTTTCGTCCACAAGGAGGGCAAATGGTATGCGTACGAAACCAGGGACCGCGGCAAGAGCCCAATAGAGGCAGTGAACGCCGAGGACATCAAAAAGGCCAAGGCTGAGGGGTATCTGGCTGACTGGGAAGTTGCCGGCCCGTACATGCAGAAAGACAAGAAGCACACGGAACTGTTTGACATTCCATTAGGGCCGGAACTGCGTGATATAGACGTTCGTTGGCGGCCGATGCCGATAGAGCCACTGGGGCAACACCCCGCCTACCTCAATTTGGACAAGGTCCTGTATGGTGGTGATCAGATGGCTGCCTATCTACGCACACAGATTGTTTCTGACGAGGAGAAACCGGCTCGTCTTGAAATCTATACCGACGACGGGGTCAAAGCCTGGCTTAACGGAAAGCTCGTACATGCAATTAATATCGGTCGAGGGATTCCGGAGCAGCCGGACACGGTCGCCGTGACGCTGAAAAAAGGCACCAATCATCTGATGCTAAAAGTGACCGATGACGTCTGGTCGTGGGGAGCCATCGTGCGGCTACGGCCTGGCAAGGTTGATTAGCCTCAACTCAGAAAATAAGATAAGGGACCATATAAACCGGGCGTTCACGAAAGACACTCGGCGCCGAGTTAATTAAGCATTAAGAGCTTATCCGAATAACCGGGTCGTTATGAGGCCGAGCGAAAAGTTCGAGGCCAAGGCGGCAGGCCAAAAATGTTCGGAGGCGTGGTTTTCTCCACGTTGAGAACATTTTTGGCCGACAACGCAGGCATCGGACTTTGCAGCCGGCCGCAATAGAGCGGGTTATTGGGATAGGCTCTAAGGCCGTTTTTTCAAAGAAACGGCCTTTGTTGCTATTTGCCTCTAATTTTCTTGCAATATTGGCCTGGCAGATGTAAAGTGAAACAAGATAAGAAATAAATTTATGTGTAAATTTTAATGATACCTTTGCTCGCACCTGCCTGCACGCCCGTGCTTTCTTGCGAAAGCAAGAATAGGGGTAACACAGGCACAGGTGCGGTTACGCGAGTACAGGTGCCAACGTAGCTCAACGGTAGAGCTCTGGTTTTGTAAACCAGTGGTTGTCGGTTCGAATCCGACCGTTGGCTTTTTAAATCCTTTCAAAACAAGCACTTGCGATTTTCTCAAAATTTTCCTTGCATTCATGTCTCCATAATGATTCCGTTCTCCATAGCTTTCAATCTCGTTATTCACGGTAGTCACGGATGAGAAAGACCTGGATATACAAAAGGAAAAAAGTACCCGGATGGTGGGTCGGTTGGTATGAAGGAGGCAAACGCAAGTCCAAGGCCTTCCCGAACAAGGCACTTGCAGACCACTTCGCACAGATAAAGTAACAGCAGATCAACTCGGACGTATTCACCAGTGTAGTCTCATTGACGTGGGAAACACTAATGGAGGAATACGAACAATCGAAAAGGGTTCGTGGACTAACCGATGAAGGCATTTACCAGACGATGCTAACCATCCTGCTTCTCGCCTCTAAGCCACACCCGACCTGGTACACAAGAGTACTCCTGTCGCTGACCACGGGCCTCCGTAAAAACGACATAGAATCTCTCAGGATTGCGGACATTGACTTCGAAATCGACGCGATAGACACCGGGAGCAAAAAGACCAGAAAGAGTATGCTTTTTAGGCCGTTGCCTCCAAAAATAACCGACTATCTGGCAGCATACGTAGGCTCCCTGCCAGCGGGACAGGTCAACCTCTTTTCCGATACTCATACTCATAAGAAATGGAAAAAGATAAGAACGCGGGCGGGATTGCCGGACCTGCGTTATCAGGACCTCAGGGTCACGTTCAGCTCCTTTCTTGCCGAGGCCGGAGAATCCACCAGCGTCAGGCAGAGGCTGCTGGAGCATTCATCACCCCAAATCACCGAGGACTATTACACGAAAGTTCAGGATCCCATCCTCCATAACGCTGTAAATAAATTGCCTGTTGATGAATGGCTTTAGTCCCGATTTCAGATCACCCCCTTGGGAGTGACTACCACCATGGCTCTCTTGAGCCACAACTCAACGTCCTCTCTATTGTACCGGACCATCCGGCCAAGCTTTGAATATTTTGGACCCCTGTCCAGTTGGCGGAGCTTTCTCAGATAGGATTCATTCAGTCCGAACATCTCAGCTATTTCAGCCGTGCTGTATGTCCTCAAATCAGCCATCATTTCAGCTCCGTGCAATATAACGTTAGTGTCCCGAATCCCGATTCATTTCCATTTCATGCCGGATTTAACCGATTATCAGGATGAAACGATTAACAGTTTCCGCGCGACCCCTGTCCCATGCGTTTTTTATTTATTTTTATGAATGTTTTTTGGAGAGTGTTTCGCGCTCTCCGTCATTCATTTCGCGTCCCCTCCGGTTCCCACGCAACCGGCCCCTGTTCCTCTGTCTTTTTAGGCAGGAACTCCGGCAGCCTTTTAAAGCGTACCCTCTCTGAATCCAGCAGCCCGACCCCGAACGTGTCCGAGACCCTGTCCCGCAATCCGTCCAGAACCCTCTGTTCGGCGGCGCACAGCCATACTTCGTCCCACCCGGCCTCCAGGTCCTTGGCAACGTTTGACAGATCCTTGTCGAGGCCCTCATTCACGACCTCGACGGCGACGCTGCGCTCGCCCTGGGTAACCCCGACCTCGATGGCCTTGCTCGCTACTTCCTGCTCCGGCCGCGCTATGGCACCTCTTCTCTCAAAAAATTCACAAATTATCCACTGCCACCATTTGTGCCCGTAGCTCCCCCGGCCAGCGGGCTTTTGCACAGGGACTTTGAATTGTTTGAGCAGCTCATACCCCTTGTCCGTTATCTCGGTGACCTTAATCTGGCCACCGCGCCTGCCGGTTTTAATCCTGTGCATTTTTATCAGTTCTTCTCTTTCCAGAGCCTTCCTCAACGTGCTGCCCCTGCCCCTGGAAATGCCTGCCTGTTTGTCCACTCCGGTCAGAGACCCGAACGGCTCCCCGGCCCGCAGCGCAAGGTAGTCGAGCTTTGCCTTTGAAATGCCGTGTTTCTGCGCATCCGGCGTGCCGCCACCGCCGTTTGACGGCCTGCCGTCCGGAGGCGTCCGTTCGGGCGGGCGGTAAATCCGCGCGAGCCAGGCGACGGATGTCTCGTTCCTCCTCTTTATTTCATTTTCGCTGGCCATCTTCATTTCAAAGCTCTGGTATCTCCGCGAGGAACGACTCCGCGAACCCGGGACATCTGACCACGGCGCGACGCGGGCCCCTGTCCGGCAACTCCATCAGGCACTGCTCCTGGTCCCGGTCCAGGTTAAGGGCGGTGCTGACGCAGTTGAGGTAGTATCTGTCAGTCGGGCGCATCACAATCCAGGTGTTCGTGTTGCTCAGTATGGCTTTGGGCAACAGGTGCGGCGTCTGCGTTGCAAGCATCACCGCGAGCTGTCTTTTTCTCGCGCGGCGTATGAAGCTGAAAAAGAAATTCTATGTCAATTCGCCCCGCTGCATCCGGTCGCCGCTGCACACCCTGGTGAACTCGTCAAAGACAAGCAGGTTCCTGAGCATTGGTTGAGAGGTAACCTCGCTGACCAGGTACACCCACAGCAGAAGGACGGTGACCCAGAAAGCCAGGACGTCGTCCGAAAGGCCCTGCAGATGCCACACTATCGAGCAGTTCATCAGGCCCTTATGTCGTGAGAACCCGAGCCGTAAACCTGTCCGAGGGCGGGGACGACCCCGGCGGCAAATCTATTTTTGAGCGCTTCCCAGTAGCCTCCCTCCCTTGAGTTGAGTTTGTATTTGCGTCTCAGCAACTCTTCGGGGAAATCGTAGATTGTGAAGGACCCCTGCCTTTTCCTCAGCGCAATGCAAACGCCCCTGGACATGTTGCTCATCCCGTCGCCAGCGAACAGCGGGAAGCGTATCGCGTCGATTAGCTTGTCCAGATACTCCTGCCAGTCGAGGTTGTCGAGTTCCGGGCCCTGGAAAAGCGCCTGCCTGAGGTCTTTGTAGTTAACCCAGGTTACGCAGTTGTGGGAAAATAAATTTTTTTTCGGCTTCCTCCTTTTCACCGTCCTTTTCGTCCTCTGGTTTATCCGCAAACTGCCGGGCTCCAGCAAAGCTTCTGCGTTCCGACTCCTCACGGCCCGGAAAAAGACCTTCCTCGCCGCCCTTGCTCCAGACCGGCCACCGCTGGGGCGGATGAGGCCGCCTGCCTCCTCCCCTGGGTACGGCGCGCATGCTAAGCCTTGGGGACCGCGAGAGCATTCTTCGGACTGATACGCCGATGCGTCCCTTGCCCCTGCATACCTTGCACGTGACCAGCCTTTTCAAGGGCCCCTGTCCGGCTTCGACCTTTCCGGTTCCTTCGCATACGGGGCAGAAGTCGCGGGGCGCACGTGCTTCGGCTTCCTCGTTATCTGCCTGGCCGTTCCGGTTTTGTCCTTCGATTTCTTCATTAATTTTTCACTTCCTTTTTATGCGGTTTATGATTAGACAGTTCCTAATGACAGGCAGTAACCGTCTCTGCCTTTTCATGTACCATACTCCTTAAGGTCAACGCCCTTGTTCCATCCGCCGACACCTTCAATCCCTGGCTGTCACATGTTCCATTCTATAGAAGCTGGTTCTCCCGGCCCTTCTGCTAAGCGCATATCCAATGTATTCGCGAGGCCAGATTTTCTTTCGTCGTACAAGTTTCATTTCTCCCGCACGGGTGTGAGTACGTGCAGTCGTTTTACCCCTGTCCCCAGGGACTTCGCTGCTGGACTTTGCGACCCTGAAAAGAGGGGAGCCGATCACCCACGACCCGTCGAAGAAAATCGTCAGATAACCAAGCGCCAAGCTCATTGCAACCAAGCCGTACGCAATGTGTCTGATTACTCTCTCCTGCTCCGCGCGATTGAGCGATTGTGCCAGTTCGTAACCTCCACCGGCTCGGCTCAACTTAGCTCCACGGGCACTCTCAACCAGCTCTACCACAGTGTTTTTCTTCATTATCATCTCCTTTAATCCAAAATGTTATTCGTAGAGGCGTACAAGTCCTCCTGCCAGCGGCGCTATACTCGCCGGGAAACATAATGCACTATCAGCATAGGTGCCGCGAACCAATCAAACGGCCATCTCATCTCTATAACTCCACATACTTACTACTCAAGATACGCATACACTCGCAATCCAGGCATACTTCCACATTTAACGCCTTCCCGATCGGGACGAAGAACTTAGATAATCCAGATAAATCACTCCCAGCCACCAGGTAGAAAAGAACAGCACCACAAGCAGCACCAGGTAGTGATTTCTTGTCGCAAGTTTCATCAGCCCGATAAGGCAAAAAAACCAGATTAGAGTATAATCGCATAACAACAGAACCATCAGAAACGTGACTATCAAATCAAACAGGCCAGAATCGATGTTCCAGCCCGGACTTATCCGAGTCCGGCGGTGTTTCTTTCGTTTTGGCCCGTCCAGCCATGCGTTAGCATCCCTCTCATCAAGAATCACATCTGTCTTTACCAGGCCAGAAGGAGAAGCCCCTCTCTTTCCGCTCGCTTCAGCAGCCTTCATTATCATTTTTTGCAACGTATTCTTTGCCAAGTCAGACCTCCCTAATCAAGGACGTCCCCGAGTCCGGCCTGCCCGACGCATGTTCTGCACCCTCCCAGGCCTTCGTCAGAAATATCCGTCCATCTGGGGCGGCAATTTTCGTCCTTCTCGTAGTGCAACCACATCGACTCCGTCAACCGGCCCCTAATGATGTTCCATAACGCCTGGCGGGCCTCGCCCAGGACCGGATACAGGACGTCGACGTTCGCCCCCACTCTTCCTCGATTCCGCCAATCCAGGCCACGCCGCCGTTCGCGGTCCGCCTCGCCGCTTAGTCCCGCCAAGCTGACGGCCTCCTCCCAGTCGTAATCCTTCTCGTGGCACATAATGCAGCCAAATTGAGAACCCGGTATGAAAACCTCCACATCGTCACCCTCGACGACCCCTCGTCTCTCAGTCTCGATGGTACCACCTCTGGCATCGATTTGTGCGAGATGATACCGCGACGCGATTACCGCACCGGCAACTCTCACCCCCGGCTCGTCCACTGTCGTGATAATAATGTCGGCCGTCCTCAGGATTTCCAGGACAGCTTCATCGCCTAGGCGCCCGCAGACGCAACGTATTCTCCCTTCGCCAAGGAGACCCGCTATTGTCCCCCCAGCGCCGATCACCTTCGGCAGTCCGACCGTGTCGAAGCCAGCGAACATCCCGTGCTGAATAATGAGTGAAAAGTTCAGGTTATCGTAAAGGATTAATAAATTCCGCCTAATAATACATCAGGTGACCGAAGAATGGGAGAGGTTCATTTCATTGCAGTTACAGACCTCAATTCCTACATAGTAGATGGTTATCTTCCGGCAAGAGACATAATTATAAAGCTTGCAGAGCAGTCAGCAGAAACCCTCGCACTAAATCGAAACAAATCTACAAATCTTGTTACACGCCCACCTTGTAGCTGGGATGAATGGGACGAGGATGACGCCTACGAAGCTCTGGCTTTCAATATCAGAAAGATATTCTGTGCATCTAGCGCATGTTTGTAAGTTGCATTTGTAAGTCCTTGTAAAATAAGGACTCAAATTTGAATTTGTCACTACATTGGCATTTTATCGTTGTCATTAGTGCTCTTTTTAATGGTTTGGTGAGTTGATTT
>Ga0315552_1000225_pt1 | contig 36526 bp, 29 predicted proteins | sample SalMarSW160170MG_2_FD_203102 | JGI IMG/M metagenome (GOLD analysis project Ga0315552, IMG submission 203102) | Salt marsh sediment microbial communities from the Plum Island Ecosystem LTER, Massachusetts, United States - Salt Marsh Sediment SW1601-70 ...
CATAATTCGGGGTCAGATCATTTATATACATAATCCTGACAAGTCTCCACACAAAATAAATATCAAAATTTTTGTTTATTTTACTCCCAAAATCCGACAAGGGAACTTCAAAAACCGCAATTCCCGCCTGCCCCCAGGGTGAGCTTTCGCGCACCCATAAGCCGGGGTCATTCAAAAGAATTCCGCACGATTGAGGTAGATTATAGGGTATATAGTTCGTATTACAATAGAAAAAACGCAGCTAAAAAAAGTTGATTTTTAGCCATTTTTTTGTTGACTATGTTAGAAACTCTGTTAAAATGCACGTATGTTAGCCAGCAGGCAAACATAAACCGCCCCTAAGCGGAGAAAAACAGACATTTCACGTAAGCCAGGGTGCGGCACAGAGCCCCAAGCGTTAGCGAGGGGTAAAAATTCTCAAAAAATAACCATTTAATCTTTAAGTGAAACGGAAAACCTTAGGGGAATTACCAATCATGAGCATCGAGAATCCAACTTTAGCTCACTTTAGGCACTTTAGCTCACTCTTCGCTAACTTACGTGCCTATAAGGCACCAGTCATCTGTCTTCAGTCTTCCGTCTTTTGTCTTGAGTCTTGTGTCTGTTGTCTGTGGTCTGCCAACGGCCCCTCTACATCTGTAGAGAATCCTCTACAAATCGGCCTTTTTATGCAAAACAAACCCAATTTCCGAAAGGCCAAAATGAGATTAAGTTGCTTGTATACAAAGGATTATCAAAATTTTATCCCGCTGGCCGGATATAAAAACAAACCCAATTCAAACCCAATCAAACCCAATTTCTCCAAAAACCCAAAATGAACGCAAACGCTTTTTTATAAAAGGATTATGAAAATGAACCACCTTCTGGCCCCAAAAAAACAAAGCCAAAACAAACCCAATCAAAGCCTGTCCTGAGCGCATTGAGTTTACTCTGAGTGTCATCGAAGGGAATGGGCCAATTTCCGAAAAGCCCAAAATGACCGTAAACTTATATGTTATAGAGGATTATGAAAATGAAACCGCCTTCAGGCCCAAAAAAAAAAACCCAAAACAAACCCAATCTTGTCCGCCGTAGGCGGATTCCGAAAGGCCAAAATGAGCTTAAAATCGCTTGCCAGAAAATCCGGCCACATTTCAAAAATCAAAAAAAATTCTGGACAATCCCGAAAGGAACGATTAAAATAACGGTTTTAGATAAATTGTCAATTTCAGTTTCGTGTAAATTAGAGGTATCTAATTATGGCACATAAAAAGGGACAAGGCTCTTCGAGGAACGGCAGAGACAGCAATCCGCAGTACAGAGGTGTAAAGCTGTTCGGCGGCCAGAAGATTTCCGCCGGCTCAATCATCGTCCGCCAGTGCGGAACCAAGTTCTTCCCCGGCTCCAATGTCGGTATGGGCAGAGACTTTACATTATTTGCCACCTCAGATGGGACAATCCGTTTCCAGGGCCGAAGAGTGCACGTGGTCTGACAAAAAACTTAAAATACCTGGTAAAGCAAGTAGGATGGTTTTACGCCATCCTTTTTTTATATACAATACGCAATACGATATACGCAATACGCAATACGAGAACTATGTTTATCGACGAGGCACAAATCCAGGCTAAGGCGGGCGACGGCGGCCATGGGTGTATCAGCTTCCGCCGCGAAAAGTACATCCCCAAAGGCGGACCCGACGGCGGCGACGGGGGCAAAGGTGGTGACGTCTATTTCCAGGCCGTTGAAAATCTCGACACCTTAATAGACTTCGCTGGCAAACATCACTGGAAGGCCGGGAACGGACAGCCCGGCTCAGGCAATAACAAGCACGGAGCGAACGGCCAGGACCTGATAATCAAAGTCCCGCCGGGCACGCTGATTTACGATACCGACCTGAGTTTGCTTCTCAAAGACCTTGACAAGGTTGGGCTGAAAGTACGTGTCTGTCGCGGCGGAAAAGGCGGAAGAGGCAATAAGGCCTTTGCGACAGCGACAAATCAGACGCCGAGAAATGCCGAAACCGGCAAAAAAGGCCAGGAAAGAAATATTCGGCTGGAATTAAAACTCATCGCCGACGTGGGCTTAGTCGGCATGCCGAACGCCGGCAAAAGCACGCTCATCTCCCGCTGCTCAGCGGCCAGGCCGAAAATCGCCGATTATCCTTTTACTACGGTCGAGCCAGTGCTCGGCATTGTCGAATTGAGCGATTTTCGCCGGTTCGTAATGGCCGACATCCCCGGCCTTATCGAAGGCGCTCATAACGGCGCAGGTCTCGGCTGCGAATTCCTAAAACATATCGAAAGAACTGCAATAATAGCGCATATTCTTGATATAATGCCGATAGATGGTTCCGACCCTGTGGAGAATTACAAAGCCATCCGCAACGAGTTAAAGCAGTACAGCAAGGCCTTAGCTGGAAAACAGGAAGTTATCATCGCCAATAAAACAGACCTCGACCCGGATGGGAAAATCGTAAAGGATTTGACGGAAAAGCTAAACAAAGATGTCCACCCAATCTCAGCAGTTACCGGCTCAGGCATAAAAGAGCTAAGCGAATTCCTATGGCAAAAGGTCAAAGAACTAAAAGGTTGATTTTAACAACAGGTGCACAAAAACAGGCCGGGCCATAGCGGCCCGGCCTCGCGGAAATCATTTCTTCTCCTTCAGTCACCGAACATCAGGCAAGTTATTTTTGCTCCTTTAGCCACGGAATCTCAGGTAAATCACCTGGCTCTACATCACGTATGCTCAGGTCGCCGTAGACTACTCTATAGGTCTTTGAGCCCGGCGGTTTCCACCAGCACACAGGTGCATTCGCATCGCCGAGTTTTACATCTTCACCCACATACTGATAGTCACTGCCTTCGGGCAATTGTTCTATGAATGCACAACCCAAGGTGCTCTTATGAGCTTCTATGTCCGACCAGCCCTCGATTTTCTTCATCGCTGCTTTACATTTCTTTCTTACTTCTTCCGTCAAAGGCCTTCCGCCCATGTACCGGGTATTAAACTTACCGTCCAGATACTTTGGATACACAGCCAATCCTTCAATCAGGTGCTTTTCGGTCAGCTCAAACGGGGTTTGTAATCGCTGAGTTTCAAGGTCCAAAAGACAGTAGTCCGCCGGAGGCACAAAGAGTTGGTCATCCATCTCCACGTCAAACATAATGTCACTCCTCAATACCTTCCTTCTATCCCCATTTTCGTCTGATATTTCCTCGATTTGTATCGGAAGAGCGGTATCCGGGTCCGCCCAGACGGTGATTTTCTGGTTCTCTTTGGAAATTTCAAAGCAAATAGTCTCACGGCCGTTCAACTTAACCCGGCCGAGATTCTTCTCAGTACCATCTCGAAAATCTCTTTTTAGTCTCTCATACGCATAGAATTCATAACCACCCGGAGAACCTTCATCATCGTTGATTGCCGCCATTTTTGTATTTGGATACAAAGTCATATGCTTGTTGGTCTTTGCGTTACGTATAGCCACCTTGTATTTATAGGGACTTTCTATCACATCCGACCGACAGAGGTATGGCTCCTTAATTCTGGTTTTGAACACCTCTTTGACGTCGCCACTTTCAATCTCAAAAATGTACATAACGGTTCGCGCTGCCTCGATGTTTTCGAGCACATCAGCCCAGGACACACTCGCAACACCGACTGGCCCCACAAGTAGATAAAGGCCAACAAACAAACCGGTAATTATCACCGCCGCAGCGGCTAACTTTGTTATTCTACTTTTCGTAATAATTCTCCAGATATTTGGCTTAGAAGAAACTGATTGTGTCTTTTCAGATTTGTCGAATGCTGTTAAAGCGTCACTGATAATCCTGTCATCGATTTTCGAGTTGACCGTAATGTCTGATTTGGCAAACAATTTTCTTATCTTTTCTGCTGAGCTCATTTTTATATCTCATTATTTAATATCGACCGCAATTTGCGGATTCCATACCTGTATCGACCCTTTACTGTATTGACGGAGATGCCCAAGGATTTAGCGATAATCCTGAATCGCATCTGGCCATGTATATGTAACACAATCACTTCTCTTTGCTCATAGGGGAGATTGGCCAATGCTGAACTTAACAGTTGTAGTTCTTCGTTGCAAACGATGAGCTGACCCGGATCTCTCAAATCTAATGTCATCGAGCAATTCTGCTCCAATCTGATAGCCCTGGCTTTGTTTTGCTTTTTCCGCATCAGATCACGAACCCAATTGGCGACGCATGTAGACAAATAAGCTTTAAGACTGCCGGTCAGCTTAAAGTTCTCCAGGCTCTGAGCAAAGGCTACGAAAACATCATGAACGGCATCTTCTGCAATATTAACATCATGTGAAAGAGCGATAGCCAAAACAAGTAAACTATCTCTATACTGTTCATAGATATGATGCAGAGAATCCCTGCTTTCTTGTTTGCGCCTCATCACGGATAACCAGTCTATCGTTAAGACAATCTCATATATGAGCGATGAACGTTCACCACTCATATAACGATTCAGACAGATTTTTGGGTATAAAGAAAATTGGATATTTGGTAATTTTAGGGGATTCTTGACTGAAAAGACATGAAAAAGGCCGGGCCAGAGCGGCCCGGCCTCGTGGAAATCACTTCCTCTCTGTAAGTCACCGAACATCAGGCAAGTTACTTTTGCTCCGTTAGCCACGGAACCTTAGGTAAATCACTTGGCTCTACATCCCGTATGCTCAAATCACCATAGACGACCCTGTAGGTCTTTGATCCCTGGGGCTTCCACCAGCACACGGGGGTATTTGCATCACCGAGTTTGACATCTTCCCCCACGTATTGATAGTCACTGCCTTCCGGCAAGCGTTTTACAAACTCAACACCCAGCGAAGGTTTGAACTTGTCCTCCATGGGGGGCTCAGACATCTCTCTCGTTTCAGCTATGTACTTCTCGAACGCTTCTTTGCCGCGTCGCCCCCCCTTGTACAAGGTAGGGAATTTCCCGCCCATGGCATTGGCGTTCACTGCCAGTCCTTCGATGAGATGCTTTTCCGTCAACTCAAACGGGACTCGGCACTCTTCGGTCTCCATGTTTGTGACGATATAATCGTCCGGCAGGGTCATATCGAAAAGCTCATCGTCCAGTTCCACGTCGAAGGCGATGTCGCGCAAGACGGTCTTGTCTATTCCATTATCGGTGGTTCGCTCTATTTTTATTGGCAGAGCGGTGTCGGGGTCGGCCCAGACGGTGATTTCCTTGTCGTTTTTGGAAATCCTGAAACAGATAGCATCCCGGCCGTCAATCTTTACTCTGCCCAATGATTCTTCCGTTCCATCTCCTAAATCCCCCAAATTTCGACACAAATCCGCAGGTAGCTCTAATTATAGAGGCCTGTCTTTTTGGCTATCGGCTAAAAAAGACGGCCAATCCAATTAACCAATTAACTAATTAACTGGGGGAGAAAAATTCAGCATGTTATAAACATTCCGAATCGGTTGGAATGCATATTGGTTTTTCCCGTTCTCTTATATCGCCTCATTCGCTTCGGCTATACTTTCCGCCGCATACAATTGACCCGGGGCAAATTTGCAATCGTCGACCCGGACGATTACTATTTTCTCAGCAGGTATAAATGGTTCGCCGTGAAAAACGGCAGTACATTTTATGCAAAGCGCCATACCCATAAAAGTGAGCTCGCTAAGACAAGTTCCGTTCGCATGCACCGAGAGATAATGAACGCCCCCGACGATTTAGTCGTTGACCACATTAATTATAAATGACCTTGACAATCGAAAGGCAAACCTGCGTCTGGCGACCCGCAGGCAGAACAGTCTCCACGTCATAAGAACGATGAATCCCGGCTCCTCAAAATACAAGGGCGTCTCCTGGCACACCTATAAAAAGCGATGGGGCGCCCAAATCACCAGCAATGGCAAAACCACCTTTCTTGGCTACTACAAAGATGAAATCCAGACCGCCAAAGTCTACGATAGTGCCGCCAAGAAATACCACGGCGAATTCGCAGCATTAAATTTCCCCTCCCAATAATTCATATCAGCCCTGGGTTTCACCCAGGGTTTTCATTTCCCAGATTCATTTGGTGCTTGTTTAGCCGTCGCCGGAACGGCAACGTCACAAATTCATATTTAACCCCCCAATTTATTACCGACTTCTTTCTACTTCAAAACAAAAAAAGCAAAAAAAACTGTTGTGTGAGGGCCCGCAAACAAATAAAATTTGCCAAACACACAAAATGCGGTAAAAACGGTGTCATGAACAATCCTCTGATGAGAGTGTTGTCTGGATATATGGAATAACAGGCCATGTGATTAGGTTAATTGGAATGGTAACAGGAAATGATTATCCCCGCAACTGGGTAATCCTGCCGGGTTCATCACTTACGGCTGAACTGGTTATGCGTGACTGGACCAAGAAGCCAATTATCGAGATATGCGGCAACCGGCAGGGCTTTGTCTCACTTGGCAACCTTCTTCTTTGGGTATCCCTTCAGTCCGCTGATACAGAATCTTTCTCAATTACAGGTCTTCCGTTTATTCATGTTAAATCAGCTTTATCACTCACTGTCGTCCAGCCAATGCATGGCAGTGATTCGTATGGGAAGCTGGTTCGTGTTGATAAGAACCAGCAGTTTCAATGGTTTATGAAAGATGATTTACTTCAAAGAGAGGATGTCAACGTTATAGATCTTGGACTCTCTGCTTAGTTCTATCTTGATGGAGACCATTTCCATGGCAACGTTGGTCCTGATTCAGAATATGAAATCTTCTTTGCAAGACATGATGTTCTTGAGTGAGCCAGATTCGTTAGCAGCGACAGGAAGGGACAGTAAATAAAAAATAGTGGGCTTTTAAAAAATACGATATGCGTAATACGCATCACGAAATGCGAGCCAAGGGTCACGAGTGATGAGTACGTAAAGCGCGTACGCGCTTTACGTATATGTTTTTTTTCTGCGATTGATTGTTATCGAACAACGAGCACAAAATATCGAATATCGAACTGAAAATACGATTCATGAATCCCAAACTACGAATCGCACTCTTATTATGTCGGTTATTTTTATCAGGCGGCTGATATTGTCGCGTTTGGCGTTTAGCAGACAGCGTTCGGCCGGTTTTTGGTGTTTAGCTTTGTTCAGGGACGGCGCTTATTCTTTTTGGGTACGCAGAATTGTTAGTTGAGCAAATTTCATATCGTGATGTAAGTTTAGTGCGATGTGACATACGTAAAGCGCGTACAAATACTCAGGCCTTGTTTCTCGGTGAAACTATGTAAATTTTATCCTGTGTTCAAATATGGTAATACGTAAAGCACGTACGCGCTTTACGTATGAGTGTTTTTCTTGCTATTGATTGTTAAGGTGAAATAAAAGAATAGGCAGGATGGACGAACTACAAGTCATGAAATACGTTTCACGATTCACGATTCTCACTTCACGCATCTACGATTTCGATGGTTTCGGGGTGGAGGCGTTTTAGGTCGGGGAGCTGGTTTCGGCCGAGCTGTGCGTCAATCAGAATGGACAAGTCAGAACACCGTACAGGAGTTTTGAGTTTTGTAAGTGTTCAGGCGGTTTTGGTCAATTAAGCATAATTATTTTAGTATTTATATTTGAGTTTATTTTGATGTCACGTACGTAAAATGCGTACGCGCTTTACGTACATGCTTTTTTGATACTATACCCTACTGGAAATAATTTGCTACCCTTCAACATTTGTGTTGGATTAGGCTACAAAATTCCCAATAAAAATGCAGACTTTTTTGCAGAATCTACTATAATTATCGCACTATGTTTAGCTCAAGACAATGGAACTACATCCAAAGGGGCTTTCACCTAACGACCCGGCAAACTGAGATCGCAAAGATGGTCTGTGAGGGTCTGAATAACAACCAAATCGCAAAAAAGTGTCATATCACCTACAATACGGCGAGAACACATGTAGCCCATATTTGCGCTAAAATAGCTGTCCATGGCCGAGCCGAGCTAATTCTTCGTCTAATTAAAGTCGCCAAACACGCTAAGTAAATCTGCTCCACCCTGGAATAACTCCCGCAGAACACCTAATCAACACTATGTAAATCATTATTTCCGTCCACATATTATATACGTAAAGCGCGTACGCGCTTTACGTATGAGCTTTTTTCTTGCGATTGATTGTTAAGGTGAAATAAAAGAATGGGCTATATGGACGAACCACAAGTCATGAAATACTTTTCACGATTCACGCTTCTCACCTCACGCTCTTATGATGTCGGTGATTTTCATCAGGCGGCTGATATTGTCGCGTTCGGCTTCGGCTAATTTGTCGAAAATGAACCGGATGGTCTCGTGAATTTCGGGAATGACAACGTGCTCCAAGACGTTGACCCTTCGGCGGGTCATCTGAAGCTCGACGGCAAGTAAGCGGGCCTGCTTTTCCTTCTCAGCTAATTCAATCAAATTATCAAAGGCACGCTCCAGGGCAAGTAATGCCACATCCATCTCGCCGGACGTGGTTGCAAAGCCATAGCAAATAATTTCGCCCTCCATCTCCTTGGCCAGATGCGGCACCCTTACATTCATTATATTGGCGAACGTTACAGCTAAGCTGAATTTCTTTGTGGGGACCTCGAGGGCGGCCTTGGTGGCTTCCAGCTCCATCGTCGCACGGGCTAACATAAACCGCCGGCACGTCTCTAACAGTTCAGCCTCAACATGTTTGCGTAATGGCTGAATCTCTCTGGCAATCTGAATTAACTGGCGGGAAATCTCGTCTCTCTTTTCGCTGAGCAGACGATGCCCGCGACTGGCAAGCGCCACCCGCTTACGCAGCCGTAACAATTCCATTCGTGTCGCATTAACGTTAGCTAACATAATTCATCACTCACGTTCTCTCTTCCTGAACCGCGGCATATACTTTTCTATAAGTTTCACATCAATACGTTTTAGCTCGACGTTCTCGAACATACTGAGCAGCTCCCAGCCGAGGTCGAGGGTCGCTTCAACTGAGCGGTTCTCGTAATAGTCCTGCGAGACGTATCTGTCCTCAAAGTTGTTGGCAAAGGTCATATATTTCTTATCTTCTTCCGAGAGAGCGGCTTCGCCCATAATGGTCGCCAGCTCCTGGCATTCTTTGCCGCGGGCGTAGGCGGCGTAAAGCTGATTGTAAAGGTCGGCGTGGTCTTCGCGCGTTTTGCCTTCGCCGATACCTTTATCTTTGAGCCGTGATAGGCTCGGCAAAACGTCAACCGGAGGTGATATGGCCTTGCGGTGTAACGGGCGGGACAGGATTATCTGGCCCTCGGTAATATAGCCGGTAAGGTCCGGCACCGGATGGGTCTTGTCATCCTCAGGCATTGTCAATACCGGCACCATTGTAATGGAGCCTTTTTTACCTTTGATTCGGCCTGCCCTTTCATAGACAGTCGCCAGGTCCGTATAGAGATAACCCGGATACCCTCTTCGGCCGGGAACTTCTTTTCGGGCTGCGCTTATCTCACGTAGCGCCTCGCAGTAGTTGGTCATATCATTTAATATTACCAATACGTGCATATCCAGCTCATATGCGAGGTACTCGGCGGCAGTGAGCGCAAACCTCGGCGTCGCTATCCGCTCAATTGCGGGGTCATTTGCAAGATTTACGAACATCACCGCGCGTTCTATGGCACCGGTCTGATGCAGGTCGTCGATAAAGAATTGCGCGGCCTCGAATGTGATTCCCATTGCGGCGAAAACGACAGAGAAATCTTCACCCTTTCCGAGAATCGTTGCCTGCCGGGCTATCTGAGCGGTAATCTGGTCGTGGGGCAGGCCAGCACCTGAGAATACGGGCAGCTTCTGACCTCGCACGAGCGGATTCAGGCCGTCAATTGTGGATATTCCGGTCTGGATAAATTCGTTCGGATAATCACGGGCATAAGGATTAATCGGCTTGCTGTTAATATCCAGCCGTTTATCGGGGATGATGGCGGGGCCATCGTCTTTAGGCTCACCAAGACCGCTGAAAACCCTGCCTAAAATGTCGGGCGAAACACCCAGCTCCAGCGGTTTGGCCAGGAACCGAACGGTGCTTCTTTTCACATCAATGCCTCGTGTGCCTTCGAAGACCTGAACGAGGACTTTATCGTTCTCGACCTGCAGGATTTGGCCGTGACGTATCGAGCCGTCGCCGAGCTCGATATCGACGATGTGCCCGTACTTGGCTTCATCAACCATCTCGACCAGCATTAACGGGCCGGAGATATCTATTACTGTTTGGTATTCTTTTATGGCCGGCATATCATATCTCCCAAATTATGCGACAAAATTCAATTGGGGGTCATTCTATTTATTTGTTTAGTCCTTAATTTTCCTTTTACTGTTGATCATCACCGGAGGGTTATGCCGTTCGGGCACCCTCAGGGGATTCTGTTTTCTCATCCTGCTCGGCAGGTTTTTATTTCTTGCCCGCCTTGGCACTCTTGGTTTTAACGTCCCGGTCGGAGCCTGTTTGCAAATTTTTCACTTGCTCATCGATTGTCTTTCTTATAGCGGCAATATTTTCGATTGATTGCCTGCTTTGCTCGGCTCTTTCCGTTTCCTGCTCTTTCCTGGGCTCTTTTGATTCTTCAGAGGCTTCGAGCTCTTTTTCTTCCTTTAGTTTTTCAAGCTGCTCGGCGGTCTCAGGGATATATTTTGCTCTTGCGATTTCCTCCCGGACGGGTAGTTTAAAGATTTCAGCGGTTTCAACTCCGGCCTCAATGGCGGCGAGGGCCTGCTTGTGAAAGTGCAGGACGGTCTTTAACATTTCGTACTGTTTGTTCATCGAAGTGAATGTATCAACATTATGGAAGGCATTCTGATGCAGGAAATCCTCGCGAATGGACCTTGCCGTCTCGAGGGCCAGTCTGTCCTGCGGCGAGAGGGCCTCTGCGCCGACCAGCCGAACAATCTCAAGAAGCTCCGCCTCCTGTTCCAGCAGACTCATTGCCCTGACGGCCAACCGTTCCATCTCCTCGCCCTGCTCCTTATCCTCGAAACACTCCCTGAGATACTGCTTGTAGAAGCTGTACGAAGTCAACCAGTCAATCGCCGGAAAGTGCCTTTGATAAGCAAGCTCGCCTTTCAATGACCAGAACACCTTGACAACGTGAAGTGTCGCCTGCACGACGGAATCCGACAGGTCGCCGCCCGGCGGACTGACCGCACCGATAATTGATAAGGCTGCCTCCCGTTCGGGATTACCGCAGCACTTGACTCGGCCTGCCCTTTCATAAAACGCTGCGATTCGCGCCGCCAGGTAGGCAGGGTAACCTTCCTCAGCGGGCATTTCTTCCAGACGGGTTGAAATCTCACGCATCGCTTCGGCCCAACGGCTTGTGCTGTCGGCCATCAGGGCCACAACGTAGCCCATATCGCGGAAATACTCAGCTATGGTAATGCCTGTATAAACGGAGGCCTCTCTTGCGGCGACGGGCATATTCGATGTGTTTGCAATCAGCACTGAGCGCCGCATTAATGGTTCTCCGCTGCGCGGGTCTTTTAATTCCGGGAACTCCGTTAAGACGTCGGTCATCTCATTGCCACGCTCGCCGCAGCCGACGTAAACCACTATATCGGCATCGACCCATTTGGCCAACTGGTGCTGGACGACTGTCTTGCCGCTTCCGAACGGCCCCGGCACACAGGCCGTCCCGCCCTTGGTGGTCGGGAAAAGGGTGTCAATAACACGCTGGCCGGTAACGAGAACTTTATTCGGTGCGAGCCTTTTTATTGTCTGCCTGGCATTACGGACAGGCCATTCCTGCATCAATTTCAGCTCGGTCTCGTTACCATCATCCCCGGCTATGATGCCTATTGTTTCCTCGACTGTGTATTCGCCTTCCTTAATTTTTTGTATAGTTCCCTCTACGCCGGCCGGCACCATAATTTTATGCACAACGAGCGTACTTTCCTGGACCTCGCCTATGATGTCACCCAAGCCGACCTTCGTGCCGTCGGTTACCGCCGGTTTAAAGTGCCATTTCTTTTCTCTGTTCAGGCCTGGCAGCGCGCTGCCCCTGCTCATAAACTCACCTTCGACATCTACAAGCAAGTTCAGCGGCCTCTGGATACCGTCGTAAATGCTTTCAATCAGACCGGGGCCCAGCTCAACACTCAAAGGCGCCTCGGTGTCAACAACGGGTTCGCCCGGGCCTATGCCCGTAGTCTCTTCATAGACCTGAATCGAGGCCCGGTCGCTGTGCAATTCCACGATTTCACCGATGAGGTTCAAAGTACCCACGCGAACGACATCATACATTCGCGCACCGGCCATACCTTCGGCAACAACAACAGGCCCTGCGACCTTGACTATCCTGCCTTGTTTTGTCTCATCCATTGTCAAAATCCTAAAAACTATAAATGGTTAATTGGTGAGTAGTTAATTGGTTAAATGGTGATTTGAATACTCACTACTCACCACTCACCTCATTCGTGCTTCGTGCTTTTCATAGTTTCGTATTTATGCTGAATATTGCCTCCGAGGTAATATGTACGACAAATTCCTAACTGTTTTGCAAAATGTTAATACCCGTGGCTATTTTTAGCACTTCTCCGAGGGTCTGAGTCGCAAAGCCTGTAGATTCGGTGGTAAACGGCACAACAAGAATACAGGGAGTCGGCGTGTTGTGATAATCCGCGAAGACCTCTTCGGCCGCCGGGGCTATATTTTCAGCGACCACTACGAGCGCATACTTTTCGTTAATTATTTTCTGCGCGTTCTCGGCAACGTCACCGGCACTGAGGCCTACAGGGAACGTATCCACCCCGAGTGCCGAAAACGGCATCACAAAATCAGTACCACCTAAAACTGCGATTTTACTTTCCATTTTCTTTCGTATATCGTATCTCGTGAAGCGTATATCGTAATTCAGGCTACCAGGCAGTGGATATCAGGCTATCCGGACACCAGGCGAATCCTACTGATTTTGCGTTAGTCTTCCTGATACCCTGATAACTGATATACTACCACTTGATTTCCTGATATCCTGATGTCCCAACAATCCCGTTTCGCCATTCTTTAGCTCCGTGGTTCGGCCTCTGCCAAAAGCGCTTTGATGTCCGCTTCAAACACAGCCTTGTCTTGATAGCCCACGTACTTTTGCCGAATATTGCCTGCTGCGTCGATGACGAAGGTAGTAGGTATGTACGTAATGCCACCGTACGCTTTATCTGTCCGGCCGTCGTTCATCAGAATCGGATAGTTGACCCCATGCTTCTGGGCAAAAGATTCGACAACGCTAACGCCTTGACGGTCTAAAGAAATACCCACCATGGCAAATCCCTGGTCCTTATACTGTTCGTAAAGCTCGATGAAATGTGGAATCTCAATCACGCAGGGCGGACACCAGGTTGCCCAGAAGTCGAGGATAACCACCTTGCCCTTGAAGTCTGACAGGTTGACCATTTTACCATTCAAATCCTGTAATGCAAAGGAAGGTGCGGATTTGGCACTGGGGTTTGGTGGGGCTTTGTCGCCAGGTGGTTTTGTTGGTTTTTCTTCAACATTAACCTTAGCTTGCTCTTGCTGCGTTGGCTCAGGTTCTTTCTTCTTACACCCTCCGGCGATAAACATTAGCACTAAAATCAAGCATAATAGTCTTATGGGTTTCATTTTTAACTTCTTTCCATATAAATTCGTATATCGTATTACACTTCCCGCTTCACGAGATACGCTACTCCTTTGCCCCGTGCTTTCGTAACAGTTCAACGATTTCCGTATTTCCTTCATCTTTCGCCCAGTCCAGCGGTGTTTCGCCATCTTTGCTTTTTGCGTTGACATCGGCGCCCTTGGCGATAAGGGGTTCGGCGATGTCCTTGTGCCCGTGAGCAGCAGTGAGGTGCAGGGGCGTCTGGCCGTAATTATCCTTTGCGTTGACGTTAGCACCCTTAGAAATAAGCAGCTCGGCAACACCTTTTTGGCTGTGAACGATTGCGAAGAACAAGGGCGCCCAGCCATTTTCGTCTTTTGCGTTTATATCAGCACCTTTAGCGATAAGGTATTCGGCAATGTCTTTGTGGCCCTTTTCGGCCACGATGTGTAAGGGCCTCTGGTTCGAGTCATTCTCTGAGTTGATATCAGCGCCTGCGTCAATAAGCAGCTCTGTTATGTCCTTGAGTCCTTCACCGACTGCAACGTGGAGGACCGGCCAGCCGAGGCTGTTCTTCGCATTGACATCAGCTCCCTTTGCAATGAGCAGTTTGGCCACAGCTACTTGGCCTTCGTGGACGGCCTCAAGCAGGGGCGTATGGCCATAGTAATTCTTTGCATTAATATCGGCACCCTTGGCAATAAGCAGCTCTACAATATTTTTATGACCTTTCTCGGCCGCGAGGTGCAAAGGTGACCGGCCGTACACATCCTTGGCATTGATATTAACACCCTTTAACAAGTGTAATTGGACCTCGACAAAATCGCCGTCCGCAGCAGCCCGGTGCAGGGATTTGGTTGGTTCAGAAGGTTTAGCTGGACTTTCAATGACCACGGGTTCTGCTTGCATTGGAGACCCAGTTTCTTTTTCCTCACACCCGACAGCAATAAACATTAATACCAAAACCAGGCAGAATAGTTTTATCGTTTTCATTTTTAATCCTCGATTCTCTTCTGGATTCCTGCTTTCGCAGGAACGACAGAAAGAGGTTATTCTTTCTGCGTGTTTTCTGTTCATCCGCCCAGGCGGTCCAGGATAAGCTTTGTATCCAGGAAATTCTTTTTAGCCGTCAATATCAATCTGACTGTGCGGATTTCATTTTCCTTCATTAACAAAAAAGCAATAATCGGCTGAGGGCCGGCGGTAATCTGAACGGTCGATTTCAAAAAACCGGTCAGATGCTCTTCGCACTGCTGCTCAACCTTCAAGAATGATTTATTCGACGCCAAGTAGTTAGCGCCCGTATCAACAATTCGATGGTACGGCGTTACAAAAAATAAAGGTCCCAGCGCTTCGTAGCCGAGCTCGGCGCCGTGCCTGATTCGCTCTAATTCAATAAAACCGCCCTCCAAAAAGACGTTATCCCGCACCAAAAAAGGTTCGGCTTCCGCCGTTTTGGCGCGGGACTCGGATTCGATGAACTTGAGCCGAAGCATTGTGCGAATGTTGGTCAGGTCAATCTGTATCCGAAAAAGCCCGAGCAGAAAAACACTTTTTAACCGCCGCGCCTGTTCCAAATTATATTGTGCCTGGACTCTATCGATTGCGTAGTCAACCCGGCGAATATCTTTATTTTGATAATATCCCAGAACGGCCTGCTCTACCGCTTGCCGGATGTAATCAGGAAATACGGGTTTTTCAACCTCAGTTTCCTCATCTTTCTCAGCGAATATTTGCTCGAACAGCTCAGGGGAAACGTTGCCGTCACTGCTGTAATCGGTGCCCAATTCCTTTTCGGTCAAAGTCCGCCTGACTGCCAGCCGTAGATTTGCAAAATCATCACGTGTTCTGAACAATTCCACAATCGGCTTATCAAGCATTAAATCCGAGAAAAGTACCCGCACCGCTGTTCTTCGCTGCTGCAGGATTTCATCGACCTCAGCGAAGTTCCTGCCGCCTCTCGGCAGGGCGTATTCTGTTCCACTCAATAAATCCGCGGCCTGCTCGAAGCTCCCGGCGTTTGCCATGTCGAGCAAAGTTGCCCTGCTCAGCATCTGCATCTCGAGCACACGTACCTGCGCTGTCTCAAAGATATATCGCCAGTCGTCAACGCCAACAGGCGGATACGTGTAAAAATCAATAACGGGTTGTTTGAATTTTGCAGCTAACATTATTTTAGTTTATCAATTTATCAGAAGACCAGGGTGCAGAATATCAGGTTTTCAGGATAACAGTGAAACAGGAAAAGGCAAATTTATCCTGATAACCTGGTACCCTGATACCCACGACCTGGTAACCTGATTTCCTTTATTATTCACTAAACAATTCTTTTGCTAATTCAATTTCCAGCTCTTTTCGTGCCTGGTCAAGAAGCACACCAATAGAGACATTGGTTTTTATCTTTCCGCGTTTTAAGATAAAGCCGGCCCCGATGTCCTGTTTTTGGTCGGACAACCTTAAATCGCCTTTTTTATCGGAGTCTAATTCGCTGTTTATTTTCTTTATAAACTCTCGGTCGATGCGTTTTTCTTTTGTATCAATTACCACCTCTTCGTCGCCGGTCTCGACCGCTTCGAGTAAGAGTTTTTTAATCAGAGCCCGATATTCCTCATCCGGCAGCTCGTGTAGTTGTCGGCGTGCCTGCTTAAAGACCTCATCGAGTATCTTTCTTTTCTCTGCAAGGAACTGCTTGGCAATATCCATCCTCGCAGCGGCGAGGATATGCGATTTTTCATTTTCACCGGCCTTTTTAGCGAGAATCTCTGTCTGCTTTTTGTATTCGTCCAGTTCCTTGGTGAGTTTGGCCTGCACAGCAGCCTCTTTTGCTTCAGCCTGTTTTTTTATCTTCTCGGCTTCGGCCTTGGCGTCAGCCAATATCTTTTCTACGACCTGTTCAGCTTCCATAATCTTGTATCTCGTATCTCGTATTTCGTATGTCGTATATCGTATGTCGTTTTACATATCAAGCTGCCGGTGTTGGCCAACTAATGCCGAATCGCAGGATTAAGATTGTTACCAGCAGGCCCAGAACGGCGTAAATCTCGACCATAACCGCGTAGACGACGCCGGCCTTGAATGCCATCTCAGGTTTTTTTGCGGCCATCAGGATACCGCCTGCGCAGACCCTGCCCTGCAAGACCGCGCTTATCAGGCCGGCAAACATAATGGGCATACAGGCCGTCAAGGCTTCCACTCCGAGTGTTACGGTCATTTGGGGCAGGCCGGCCTTGCCAAAGAATCCGAGATTAAGCATCACGAAAAAGGCTGCCAAAAACCCATAAAAACCCTGCGTACCTGGCAAGACCACCATAATAAACATCTGTCCATATCTTTCCGGCTTTTCGCTCAATACACCCGCAGCGGTTCTTCCGGCAATACCGATGCCAATTGCCGAGCCGATACCGGGCAGTAAAGCTGCCAATCCTGCGGCAACCAAAGCTAATATCATTCCATAATCCATTGCCAAACCTTCCTTTCTAAACCAAAAACAAAACTTAAAAAGTAAAAACCATCCTTTAACAAAACCGAATATCGAAATCCGAAACAAATTTAAAATTCAAATGCTTAAATTTTCAAAACTCACTATTTTGGTAATTTGGAATTTAGTCATTTGATATTGTTTCGTGCTTCGAAATTCGTGCTTCGGGATTTCGTATTTAGCTTTCGTATTATGCTGTAGTTTTATGTTCTCCTGCTTTTGCTATATAAATGTGTTTATACTCTTTGCTGAGGGGCTCAAAGGATTTGCCACCACCAACCAGGAACTTCGGGAAAAACTCCACGTATTGAAGTCTCAACGTGTGAACGAACGCGCCTAAAGCGTTTATGGCGATATTAAAACCGTGCCCCCCAACAAGCACTAATATCATAACTACAATACCTAAACCGTAAGGTATATCAAGTGCGATCTTGGCAATAACGTTTATTGCCATTGCCAGGCCTGCCGTAACCATACCGAGCGCCATCAATCTTAAGTAGCTCAGGACATCCCCCATATAGAATATCGTACTAAACAGGTTATATATTCCCATACCAATTCGACCGCCCCAGGCACCTTGGCGCTGACTGAATAGCAAGATCATTCCCGCCGGTATAAGCGCCAGCACTCCAAAGAATTTACCTATTTGGGTCGGAATCATTCCTGCCTTACTGAGCCCAAAGAGCACAATTGAATTGAGCATAACCAGCCAGGTCAATTGGTCGCACAGAGCAGCGATGTAATTCTTTCGTCTTAAGTTGTGGACAAAAGCAATCGTTAATCCCGTCAAGATCTGGAAGTAACCCAGAGACAGTGCCAAAGCAAAAAAGGTCATCGGCTCTTCGAGCGGGTCAAACCACATCATCTTCTCTCTTATTGCAAATAGTGGGGTTTGATATTTTTCCGGTGTGAACTGCTGCACCGCATCACCGAACCATCCGCCGGTAAGCGCTCCAGCTACGATAGTAACAGCTGAGCAGGTTCCCAGCATCCACATCAACTTCTTGTCACCCTGCACTTTCTTTATGAAGAAAATCATCAAGGCAATAATAACAAGACCATAACCGGCGTCGGTCAAACACAAAGCAAAGAACAACGCAAAAAACGGCGCCAGAAATACTGTCGGGTCCACTTCAAAGTGCTGCGGCATGCCATACAGGCGGGTTATGACCTCAAACGGTTTGACAATGTTCTTGTTCTCAATCTCGACTGGTATCTCCTCATCTTCGGCCGGTTCTATTCTTGTTACACTCGAGGCCTCAAAACCTGAAACTATTTTCTCCAGCTTGGCATAATCATTTTTCTTCACCCATCCCTCCAGAAGGACCGTATGCTCAGTGGCCGGTGCGGTATCCTTGGCCTGCTCTCTGTTTAATAGATTCTTATGATGGTCGTCAAGAATCTCGAGTTTAAGCAGATTTTCGGACAGCAGCGCAGCGTTGTTCACCTGGTTCTGTGACTGGTTTTCCGCCTGGTCCAGATTTTCACTTCGTTCGCGAATCAATTCTGCGATGGTTCCGGTCATCGGCTCGAAGCTGACCGGCTCGAACTCGGCCGACCGCAACAGCTTCTGCACATCATTGACACTTTCATTCAGGCAGGCAACAAGGCAGGTGTATCTGTTTCCATCTGTTCCTATTTGCTGAATTGCACCGTTGAGTTCGCCTATTTTTTCCTCTGCTTGCTCAAACTGCCAAGTCGGTATCAGTCCCGCCCAACAGATAGTTTGGCGAAGCTGGCCAATTTCTTCCACGGGGGTTTCGAGAGATGCCCATGGCTTAAGCACCACAAGCGTGCTGTGGAGGCTTTCAATTTCACCCTTTGTTTTCTCCATTGATGCTTCGAGCTGCTCGCACCGGTCGATAATTTTTGAGATTCGCTGGTCTGAAACAACCTTGTTATACGATTGCTCATCAACGACGGTGCGTGGTGAAAGGACGCCGGCAAGACCCTTTCGGGCCTGGGCGTAACTTTTGAGAAATGTAATGCTTTTTTCCAGCCGATTTAACAGCTCTTCAATATCTTTAGGCCGCTCGGCTGCGGCACCCAGCTCGGGGAAGTCTCTGCTGAGAATTGCCTCGTCTGCGTTGAGGATATGACAAATGCCCTCCTGCTGCAGAGCTTCGAGAAGCTCGGAGGCCTGCGAGCGATGACTGACAATTATGACTTTTGCCATCTGCGCAATGGCCATAGTTAGCCTCTTAAGTAATCCATTACTTTTGCGGCCGCTGTGGCCATTTTATCGGCAGTTTTATCGCGCAATTGTCGTCGTTGGTCTTCGGCCTGCGCTTTAAGATTACCAACTTCGGCTTCGGCTTGTGACCGCGCTTCGGCTATGGCGGCCTCGGTGGCTTGTTTCCGCTGCTGCTCGGCTTCGGTCATAGCTGCGAGGCGGCTCTCTCTGCCCTTTTCAGCCTGATTAGTCGCCTCTGCTTTGGCCTGTACGATAATTTCCTGGGCTTGTGCCTCGGACTGCTTGATTTTCTTTATCAGTTCCATATCTATCCCTGATATTTAAGAGTGCGTGTATAAAATGTAGTAAACTATATTATTATTCGGCAAATAGCAAGAAATAGCCAAAAGAAATTTTTTATTATAAGAGATTAATGAGACACTGAAACAGCGGACGACAGAAGATGAACGACAGAAGACAGAGGATGGAAAACGGAGGACAGCATTAGTAGATTAGAGATTAGAGGATTAGTCGATTAGGTTATCAGGTGAACAGGAAATCAAGATAGTGAATGAGGATAGGAGGTAGTGTCAAAAAAAAACTTATACGTAAAGCGCGTACGCGCTTTACGTATGATGATTATAAATCTCCAAAAAGCTGAATTCAAAAACAAGAACCCTCCCAATCAATGCTCCGTCCCATACGACTGCCCCTTCGACACTTCGACAAAGCTCAGTGCAGGCTTTTTATGCTCAGGGCCATGACTAATTCAGGGCAGGCTCTGAGCAACGTCGAAGGATTCAAAAATCACAGATAAGGATAAGGTTCAGCCGGGATCCGCTGGGTGAAATGGTACGCAACAGCCTCCAACCACGACTCGTGCCGACCGTGCCATGCAGGCATTGTATGCGGCAACATGTCTGGCGCAATGATGGGAGCCATACTGTGCAATAAAATAGGTATGGTGTCCCCAGATTTATAACCCTATTTCTTAGTTCTAATTTTTTTCGCCGCTCCACAGCCCTAATCGGTTTTCTTTCGCCTGTTTCTCTAAATAATCGAACTGCTTCATAAACTGGAACGGCTCGTATATATAGTTAAAAGCGAAACCTTCTTTGATGAGTTTGGCGTTGATTAAAGTGCCATCTTCCAAAAAGACATATCTTAGAAATCTATTGTATTTATCTCTATTCGATTGCATTGGATCTCTGATTAAATAGACCGATTGCTTTTCCAAGAGTTGCTTAGCATACTTTGCAGCTTCCGGGCCAAAGTAATCTTCCCGAGAATTATAAGGATTTGCTATCTCAGGAGTATCTATTCCAATCAGTCTTACAGTTTCAATTTCTCCTCCAATATCGACTTTGATAGTGTCACCATCAATCACTTTTACAACCCGGTAAAGAGCCGGCGCTTCTTTAATAAACGATGACTTGTGAGGTAAAAAATACCCAATAAGAACTGCGATTAAAGAAGTCAACAATAAAAGGAAAATTTTATTTAATTTTGATTTGACCTGGATCATTGAGAGCAATCTCCGCCCGCCCTTGATAAGTCCTTATCAAGCCGGTGATTTCCACAGTTTTTCCTTCATATTGGTTTGGATTGGGAAATTTATATGCGTTTGAACCAAAAATAACAACACCAAACGGACTGGTTTTATAATCGGGACGGAAATTTATAAATATAGTACCTTTTTTAGAAGTATAAACATGGTCCACTCTGCCTGCCACGCAGGCATATTCTCCCACGTGTTCTGGCGCTTCGGTGTAACTGATGCGTATGGTGGGCTGTTGCAGCGGCTCTGCTGTTCTCGGTAGTTGTTGTGGTGTTAGTCCCCTGCCGCTTCCGCTCTCCGGCCTGGTTGATGCCGACTTGTTTGACAGCCATATCGAGCCGGCAATTATAAACGCTGCAACGATAATAGCCATGGGTATCTTGTTTTTCTCAAAAAAATCCTTCATACAATCACTCTAATTAATCCTCCTGGCACCTTTTCGTTGCAGACAGTTATGAAATTACAACAAGGGTGAGCTAAACCGTTTTGGTGTTCTTGTAATTTCTTCAATTGTTCGTATATCAATATTACAAGGAGGCTTGTATTTACGAATCTGTTCTCGCTCTATTGACAATAGTTCTTCAGTAGAAACAAGTTCAGCAAACCGAAAAAAACAAGAATAGTTATGTAAGTATCTGTTGAGACAATGGCTTCGCTTATGGGTGCTTAAATGTTCCAAAAGACGTCTTTGAAGATTTGTGGCTTGTCCAACGTAAAAGATTTTGTTTTTTATTAGAAAGCGATATATACCTTTACTAACAGGTGTGTAAGTCTGAACATTTGCTCGTGTATAGGGGTAACAAGGTGACCATTTCATTTTAAAAACCTCTTCAGTCCTTTGCCGGTCGCTCTGACTACTGCTGCTCGTTTTTCTATTGTTCAAATGCTCTACGAAATCTGAAATCTGGGGACACCATACCTATTTCTACATATTAATCCGCTTGGCTACGCAACCAAGCCCATCAATTCCGCGATAATATCAAAGTCTTCCACGAATTGCAATAATCCAAAGTCTTTTTACAGCAACCATAAGCCCCATACTATCAAATCCATATTCGATGCGCCACTTTTATATGGGAAATGTGGGTTTAAGATTCTTTGTCGGGGTCCTTTATGAATCCCTCTTGCATCAGCATTTTGGTTTCTTCTCTTGCCTTTTTTATGATTGATTCGGCTGTTTTGTACAGCTCTTCCCGTGTCATAATCTTTTCAGCTATTCCCTGCTCGATGGCCTTAGAGCCGACGGCGGCGGCCTCGCGCGGAAAGACTTCCCATTCATCCATAGAGGGAATTATGTAGTCTTCACTCAGCCCCTTATCTTCGGCGGTCCTTGCCAATTCCATTGCCGCTTCGATACACATTTCGTCGGTTATTGTCTTGGCTCTGACATCAAGAGTTCCCCTGAAGATGCCGGGGAAGCCGAGGGAATTATTTACCTGGTTTGGGAAATCACTGCGTCCGGTTGCGACGATTCTGGCACCTGCTTTTTTTGCCTCCCACGGCCAAATTTCGGGCACCGGATTGGCGCATACGAAGACAATAGAATCTTTTGCCATTTTTGAAATCCATTGGCTTTTAACCGAATTCGGCCCGGGTTTCGAAAGTGCAATCAACACATCCGCCCCCTGCAGGGCCTCGGCGATTGGGCCCTCGAAGCCAGGCTCGTTGGTAGTCCGGCAGATATTTAATTTTTCCTTTAGAGAGGGATTGTCCCTTATGTCAGAGCGATTCTTGTGAAGCGGGCCTTTGCTGTCATACATAATACATCTTTTTGCATCGGCGCCGGCCTGAAAAATAATATCCGAAATCCTTATATTCGATGCGCCCGCCCCCATAAAAACGATTTTTATATCCTCAATATTCTTATCAACTACTTTCAAGGCATTAACAAGGCCGGCAAGGGTGACTGTTGCAGTCCCCTGCTGGTCATCGTGCCATACCGGTATTGGGCTTTCCTTTCTTAATCTGTCGAGTATGTAAAAGCACTTGGGGTGAGCAATATCTTCAAGATTAATCCCTCCAAAAGAAGGATGTAATAACAGGACAGTCTCTATAAACTTATCTGCGTCTTTCGTGTCAAGGCATACCGGAAAGGCATCAACGCCGCCGAGATATTTGTAGATAAGGGCCTTTCCCTCCATAACGGGAAGGGCCGCCTGTGGTCCGATGTCTCCAAGGCCTAATACCCTCGTGCCGTCACTAACAACGGCAACGGTGTTCCATTTACTGGTCAGCTCGTAAACCTTCTGGGGATTTTTAACAATGTCTCCGCAGGGAGATGAGACGCCGGGGGTGTACCATATATCAAAATCATGCAGGTCTTTCACGCGGCACTTAGGCGTTACAGCTATCTTACCTTTGTAAAATGAATGAAGCTCTGAGGCTATTTCCAATGGTTTTGTTGCTCTTGCCAAGAGCTCTTCTTCGCTGTATTCCATAATGTCAACACTTCTTTCTGTTTCTTAAATAAGTGAGTTCGAGAGTTCTATGATTTCCTCACAATTTGCTTTAAGTGGCACAAAAGAAATTGTGCTATTCTTATTGTTTTTCTGTGTCAATTCGTTATTCAAGGACAACGCCGGAAAAGCTCGTCCGCAACGGTCACTCCAGGCGCGATGCGGTATCAGGTATCGATTTAGGTGGCGGCTCCCACTCGTAGGCATCGGGGCCGGTGCCGATGGTCGGGAACGCCGAAATGCGTAACCGGGCGCAGCCCATCGGGACCAGCTTTACGGTCTCGGTCAGCTCGCCGGATTTGACCGGACTTTGCTGGAGCTTGCCGACCAGGCCGAGGTGGTCTTTCTGCCAGGCCGGTATCTTTTTGGCTTTGGCACGCAGCTCGATTGGAGCGGCATTAGCCTCAAAAGGCTGGTCGTTATCGGGCCAGGCCTTGTACACGACCCGGAAGGATGAGGCCGGGTCCTTTTCGTTCAGGACAAGCCCATAGTTCCACGGGGTAGTCGGATGTATTTCCCAGGCGGGCCATTTGTCGGTGCCTCCGGCTTTGACGTATTTCTCGCCAATCTTCAATGAGTAAGTAAGAGGCCCGCGGTTGACGGATACGCTGTTTTTATTTTTCGTCCACTTCGTGAGTGTGATTTCCATCGGCAGATTAAGACTTACCTTATCGCCGTCCGTCCACTTGCGGTTAATAAGGATATACGCTCCGGGACGGGCTTTGACTGCTGTTTTTTTGCCGTTGATTATCAGTTTTGGACTTTCGCACCAGCCGGGTATGCGCAGATAAAGCGGGAAGCTGACCGGCTTGCTGGTTGTGATAGTCAACTGGATGCTCTCGTCAAATGGATATCGTGTTTTCTCTGTGATAGCAACCTTAGTGCCGTCGCCGACCTTTGCAGTAACCTGAGAAGGTGCATATAGGACGGCGGCTAAGCCATTGCCCGGCGTTGCCATCCAGAGGTGTTCGGCGTAATAAGGCCAGCCGTGCCCGGTGTTATGCTGACAGCAGCGGTGAATATGCGGATTGAACAGTAACATAGGCCCTTTGTTTTGCAGGCCCGGGGATTTGTTGTTCTTGTCGCACAATATCATATTTGGCGCGGTCAGATAATGCAGTGCCTTGAGGTCAGGCGTAAATGCCGCGGGCAGCGAGTTGAACGTCACATCCTCGCAGCGGTCCGCCCATTTCGTCTCACCGGTAATCGTCAGCAGAATCTCGTGTGAGAGCATCATCTCGACCATGCCGCAGGTCTCCACCGCCTGCCTGGGCCCCGTAAAGCCGGGGCGGCAGTTCTCATCACCACCGAACATCCCGCCGGGAACCTGGCCGTACATATCCCGTATCTTGCTCCAATTCCGCTCGGCAGCCAAGAGGTGATTCGGGTCCTTCGATTGCATATAGTACGTGGCCGGCTCGCCGAACCCCTGCGACATATTCACGTTGTGCCAGTTGATTACATCCTTCTCCCATTCAGCGGTGCGACGATGGACCTTTTTAGCCAGGTCCAGCAGAAACTCATCTCCGGTACGGTTGTACAGCCAATATACGCTGTAAAGTAAATCGCCCCCCCGCATCCGGGGCCAGAACCCAACTAAGAACTGTTCTTCCGGCACAGTCACCAGGTATTTCATATAGTTTGTCATCAATTCGATGACCCGCTCATCACTGGCGAACTCGTAGTAGTTTTGCAGGCAGAACAGCATAATCATATTGGGCCAGAGGTCTTCACGCCCCTCCAGGCGCGTCGCGGCGCCTTTGCGTCCTTTGTCGGGGCCGAACCAGCCGTCAGGCTTCTGACTTCGAAGCGCCGCCTCGAGCCAGATTTTGGATTCTTTAATCATACGCTCATTGCCGAGGATGTAGCCGCAGTTGCTGAATCCCTTTAGCCAGTAGGGAGGTTCTTCCCAGCCGTGGTCGCCTTCACCAGCCGGGCTGAGCCACGCGTTGCCTTCTTTTTTTAAGAAGCGACTTATCTCGGTCAGATGTCCGTGGAAACCGTCGGCCTGCAGTTCGAGCTGCCTGCGCACCCAGCCTTGCGGTTTAATCGCACCTATCGGCAGCTTTATCAAAGGGCTTGGCAGCAGCGGCGGGCGGTTGCCTACGTAGAAGTCGTTTTTCACTTCGGTACTCGGCAGTGTGACAGCGCTGATATCTGCATTGACGGGGTAAACGAAGGCAGGGAGCAAAATAATCAGCGCTATATTGAATAAGATATTTTTGGACATTATTACTTCCCTCAGACTCAGAGAATCAAAACAACCTATGGTAATGATTCTCATTGAGCATTTAACAGGTTGCCTTTTATCCTGAAAATGGCGAACAGAAGCCTGATTATAGGCAAAAAAACGGATATTGCTAATGAAAAATACAGCATAGCAGCACAAATCAGGGTACATCCGAAAAAAAACAAAAAATTTTTATTTTTTTATTGACGTTATGTGTTACATATGTAACAATTGTAAATGTTACAGATGTAATAGTAAGGAGACTGATATGAAAAGAACCCCGAAAATCTCGGAAGCCGAGTGGGAAGTTATGAAAGTGCTGTGGAGCGCTTCGCCGGCGACCGCCAACAACGTAGTTAAGAGACTGTCCGGAAAGACCCATTGGAAGCGAGAGACTATAAGGACGCTGATTAACAGGTTAGTTCAGAAAAAGGCCGTGGGCTTCGAGAAAAAGGGCAGACAGTACCACTACTTTCCGCTTGTTACGGAGGCCGAATGCATCAAAGCTGAGGCCAGGACGTTTCTGAAGCGACTCGGCGGCGGTTTGATTGAGCCGATGTTGGTGGCTTTTGTCGAAGAGGAAAATCTATCCGGCGAGAAGATTGCCAGACTCAGACGAATCCTTAAAAAGGCCGCTGATGAAAATAAAAAAGCAGAGAAATAAATCACAATAACGAAAGGGCTGAAAATGGAGGCCTTAAATACACAGTTATTGCATTTTTTTGACTGGCTGTTATGGGCGAGCATACAGAGCAGCGTGCTGATTATTTTAATTGTATTGCTTCAGAAAGTCCTGCGAGGCAGGTTAGGGATTCGCTGGCCCTATTTGCTCTGGTTGCTGCTGTTGATACGCCTGGCGATACCGTGGCTGCCGGAGAGCAAAATAAGCATATTCAACCTGATTCCAGAATCTATTCAACAGGGACGGATAATAGAGGCCATCTCGGAAAGCGATGATGTCGGTCACCTTGGTTATTATTCAAGTATGCGCTTCACAGAGACCCAGGAAACACAGCCGGAGGAGATCTCTGAATCGGTCTTTATTAGATTTGTTCGTATGGTGCCTTTACTCTGGTTGGTTGGCGTCCTGCTTATAGCTGGTTACGTTTGCATCCGCAACATAAGTCTGTGGCTGACGGTAAAGCGCGAGAGGCCGATTACGGACCAGGATATTCTCGATTTGCTGGAAGACTGCAAGATGGAGATGGGCGTCCAGACAATCATAGGTGTGGTTGTAAGCGATAAGATCAAAAGTCCAGCCCTTTTCGGTTTTGTCCGGCCGCGACTATTGCTGCCACAGGGAATGCTTGAGAGCTACGGACTTGATGAGCTGCGTTATGTTTTCATTCACGAATTAGCTCATCTTAGGCAGCGGGATATCTATTTAGGCTGGCTGATGGCGCTGCTGCAGATTGTGCACTGGTTTAATCCGCTGATGTGGTTTGCATTTGGCCGGATGCGGGCGGACCGTGAATTAGCCTGCGACGGACTGGCAATCTCGATGATGGATGCAGATGAGCCGCCCAAATATGGCCGGACTATTGTTAGTCTTTTGGAGAATTTCTCTCAGGTGCGTTACCTGCCCTCAGTGGCGGGCATATTAGAAGATACGTGTCAAATTGAAAGGAGAATTAAGATGATTGCTGATTACAAAAAGACCTCACGCCCACGGTGGGCCGGGGCAATGCTGCTACTGGCAGTATTAGCCTGCGTAGTCCTGACCAACGCCTGTGTGGCCAAGGCCGACATGCCCACCTCAAGGTTCGGTCTTACCACCAGCGTAGTGGACGGCAAGATTTATGCCATCGGGGGTGGAAAAACTCCATACGGAAAATATCTCTCGACCCTGGAAGTGTATGACCCGACGACGGACACCTGGACAACAAAAGCCGACATGCCAACCGCCAGGTTCTTTCATTCTACCAGCGTGGTGAATGGAAAGATCTATGCCATTGGGGGTGCACCGTATGCGGAGGCATCAGTTCCGACCGTGGAAGAGTACGACCCGGCTACGGACACGTGGACGAGGAAAGCCGACATGCCAACCAGTAGGGGCTCCCTTTCCACCAGCGTGGTGAATGGGAAAATCTATGCCATTGGGGGTGGTGGGGGTGATGGAGCTGGTGATAGGACTGATTTGCCGACCGTGGAAGAATATGACCCGGCTACGGACACCTGGACGAGCAAAGCCGACATGCCAACCGGTAGGGGCATCCTTTCCACGAGCGTGGTAGACGGTAAGATCTATGCCATTGGGGGTGTAGCAGGTTGGATGGGGGGACCAGGTGTTTCGACCGTGGAGGAGTACGATCCGGCGACAGACACCTGGACAACAAAGGCCGACATGCCAACTGGAAGGAAAGGCCTTTCCACCAGCGTGGTGAACGGGAGGATCTACGCCATTGGAGGCTTTACTGGTATGGTGACTACTTTTTCGACCGTGGAAGAATACGACCCGGCGACGGACACATGGACGAAGAAAGCCGAAATGCCAACTGCAAGAGGTTTTTCCTCCACCAGCGTGGTCAACGGGATCATCTATTCCATCGGTGGGAGCGACAAATGCTGGCCTTGGACGGCTACTTCAACGGTGGAAGTGTATGAAATCGGATTCATACCAGCGGACTTTAACAGAGACGGAATCGTGAACATCGAGGATCTGTTGATACTCATTGAAAAATGGGGCCAGAATGAGCCGTTGGTTGATATTGCTCCGTTACCTTTTGGCGACGGTATCGTAGATGTCCTGGACTTGGAGGTCTTGATGAGCTACTGGTGGCAAAAAATGGAAGATATAGTAGCACACTGGGCACTGGATGAAACTGAGGGCGTGGTTGCCCACGATTGCATCAACAACAATGGCACTCTTTATGGAGAGCCGGTTTGGCAGCCTACAGGCGGGAAATTTGCCGGCGCATTGAAATTCGACGGAATTGATGATTATGTCGAGACCGACTTTATATTAGACCCATCGAAAGGTTCGTTCAGCGTCTTTGCCTGGATTAAAGGCGGTGCGCCAGGCCAGGTGATTATATCGCAGACCGATGGCACCGGCAGCGGGGCGGCGTGGCTTTGGGCGGACTCATCATACGGCAGATTCATCACCAGATTGATGCATCCGCCGTTTGACCCATTAGTGTCGGAATCCGTAATCACAGATGTTCAGTGGCGCCATGTCGGCCTTGTCTATGATTTCGATGGGCTGAAAAGATGCCTGTATGTGGATGGAGCAGAGGTTGCCAAAGATACCGATGTTGTAGGCGGTGTAGATTCGGATGGTGGTCTATACCTTGGTGCCGGCAAGACTCTTGATACAGCGAGTTTCTTCTCCGGCCTGATTGACGACGTTCGTATCTACGACCGGGCGCTGAGCGCAGAAGAGATTGCGGAACTGGCGCGTTAGGGGGACAACGAGTCAATTAGCGAATTAGCAAATTAGTTCATGAGCCGTTCCCAAGTGGGTCCCGATTCTTTGGGACTCGCTTGAGGCTGCCACAGGTCGTCTATATACGTAATTCCTTCATCTATAAACATATCTTTTGTCTTAAGTCTTGTCTCTTGAGTCTTATTGACCGTTAAGATAGGTAAAATATCAGGTACAAATCCCCCGCTACTCGCCTTCGTGGGGATGACCAAAAAAAATGGATTGTTGGCCGTTTTTTTGTTGACTTATGTTTGAAAAATGTTAAAATATCCACATGTTTGCCAGCAGGCAAACATAAACCGCCAGTAGGCGATAGATATAGCGGAGAAACGCACGTTTTCGTATCAGCAGATACACGCCAAAAAGCATTATCTGTCAAGCCAGACAAGGTTTTAAACATTTACATTTGTGCAATTTGGATTTGTTTAGGATTTAGGGCTTAGGATTTCGGATTTAAAACTACCAGATAACTCCTTATGCAACAATATCTTATCATCAATCGTCAATCGTCAATCGTCAATCGTCTGTCGTCTGCCCTCTACATCTGTCGAGAATCCTCTACAAATCAGCTATTTTTATGCAAAACAAACCCAATGTCAAGGACGCTCAAATTAACGTAAACTCTTATATGAAAAGTAAATATGAAAAATTGGACACTTGGTTAAGTGGAAAAAACAAACCCAATCTTGTCAGGCCTGCGTTGTTTGCGAAGGAGTTGCCGGACTGATCAAACCCAAACAAACCCAATCTCCGAAAAGCCAAAATGAATGTAAACTCTCTTATAACAAAGGATTACAGAAAAAAAGATGATTTCAAGGTCCGAATAAACAAACCCAATCTTGTCCGCCGTAGGCGGATTCCAAAAATGAACGCAAACGTATATATTATAGAGGATTATGAAAATGAAACCGTCTTCCGGCCCAAAAAAACAAACCCAATCAAAGCCAATTTCCGAAAATCCAAAATGAACTTAAAATCGCTTGCCAGAAAATCTGGCCAAAACCATATCCGATATTTCGAGTGAAATTTATTGACTGTGTGGTGTAATAGTGTATAATAATATAGGGCAGGCAGTATGGAGAATAAAGGGTATGCAATTCAGTTTACCTGAATATCCACAGCTCTTACAGCGGTGGTATCCTTGCACATTACCTGTGCCTGCGTTACTCCCATGCTTTCTTGTGAAAGCAAGAAGTGGGGTGCAGGCAGGCGTGCCGTAAATATTATTGACTGTTTAAGGATAGACAATGAAACGCGCAGGCGTGGAGAGCAGGTTATCAGCTTATCAGGGTATCAGGGGACAAGGGTATCAGGTAATTACGGTTGTTCTGGTGGTTTTGCTGTTGTGCAGCAGTCTTTGGGCACGGCCGACAACGGCGGACGAGGCCCAAATGGTGGTAACAGGCTGGCTCAAGACCAATGCCCGACCACTCGGTACAACCCTTGGCCGGGAAGTAATAAGTGTTGAGACCTTCACGGATGATTACGGGGAGCCGGTGTATCACATCGTCTATTTGCAGGGACCTGGCCCTGCGGGAACCCAACCTACCGGATTTGTGATTGTCTCGGCGGACGATTTGGTTGAGCCAATTATCGGTTTTGCAGATGACGGCACTTTTGAGCCATCACTTGAGAGTCCGTTAGGGGCCTTGGTAAACAACGACCTCAACGGGCGAATCACAGCAGTTCGAAATACGTTCAGACTTCAAATGGAGCTCCCCGGCGGCCCTCAAAGCAAGTGGAGACACTTTATCGACCTTGCGGAGGCTTCCGAAAATGGGTTTGCCTTAATGGGGGCCGGAACAATTCCCGATGTTCGCGTGGAACCTCTCATAAAGAGCAAATGGGGCCAGAATACCACCTGCGGCAGGGATTGCTTCAATTATTACACTCCCAAAAATTATCACTGCGGGTGTACAGCGACGGCAATGGCCCAGTTAATGCGCTACCACGAGCACCCCACCGGTAGAATGAAGATAGGCCGCAGAAATTTCCTTATTAAAGTTGACGGCAGATCGGAATCAGCATATACGCGCGGCGGTGACGGAGGCGGCGGACCGTACAAATGGTCCCTGATGGTGCTTGAGCCCGGCTGCAGCACAACGTTGGAAGAAAGACAGGCCATTGGAGCACTTTGCTATGATGCCGCTGTTGCCGTCCAGACGGAATTCTCCGAGAACAGCTCAGCGTCCAACCTGCACGATGCGAGGGACGCACTGCGGGATACCTTCATGTATAATAATGCCATCCGCGCCTCGGACAGTATCGGCAGTATTGGTGGTAGTGTGCTAAATAATATGGTCAACACCAACCTCGATGCCGGTTATCCTGTAATCCTCGGCATAGAGAGGGAGGAGACCGATTCGGGACATGCCGTTGTGGCCGACGGATACGGTTATGACTCCTCGGCACTCTATCATCATCTTAATATGGGCTGGAGCGGAAGTGACGATATATGGTACAACCTGCCCAACATTGACAGTTCCGGTGCGGAACAATATGACACTGTTAACGGATGCATTTATAATATTTTCCCTTCCGGTTCAGGCGAGATAATCAGCGGACGGGTAACCGATACATCAGGTAAGCCTATCAGCGATGCTACGGTCACTGCAGAAGGCGGCAGGGGCCCCTACACCGCAGTAACAAACAACAAAGGTATCTATGCCCTGGTGAAGGTCGGCCCATACACGGCGTACATTGTTAGTGTAACGAAGTCCGGGTACAATTTTACATCACAGGTTGTAAGTACAAGAAAATCCGAAGATTCTACTCGCATTTCCGGAAATAAATGGGGAATCGATTTTGTAGGTGAGGAGGCATCTGTCCCTCCCGCCGACCCTGTTCCGCCCGCTTTATATTATTCTACAGAAGACTTTGAAACGGGCGATTTCACTAAACTTCCCTGGGCACACTCCGGCGACGGCAATTGGACCGTTACATCCGATGAGAAACATTCCGGGGCTTATAGCGCCCAAGCCGGCAGTATTAACCACGATGAAAGCACTACTCTGTGGGTGAGACTTGATTGCATAGACGGAGATATCACATTCTATCGCAAAGTCTCTTCTGAATTAGGTTGTGACTATTTGGAATTTTACATTGATGGAGTGAGAAAAGGCAGGTGGTCGGGCACAACGGATTGGGAGCAGGTATCGTTCCCTGTGATAGCGGGGACAAGAATTTTTGAGTGGGCGTATTCAAAGGACGGTTCCATATCCACGGACCCCGACGCAGCCTGGATTGACAATATAGTATTTCCAATAGACTGTGGCACGCTCTGCGATTTTGATGGTAATGGCCAGGTTGATTTTATTGACTTTGCTTTTTTTGCGAGCCAATGGCTGGGACCCCGCCCGTCTTGGCTCAACCAAGCCGAGACAGGCAAGGCGGGAACCCTGCAACGTAGTACATCCGATTTGACCGACCTGAATGGCGACGGCGGTGTGGACTTCGAAGACCTAAAAATATTCGCTGAAAACTGGCTTGTTGATTTAACGCTCAGTACAGTACAACAGTGAACTCAGGCTGTACCCCTTTCTCTCTGGTATTAAAGCCTTCTGCAAAATCGAGGTTAGGCATACTTTGAAAAGAAAAAATTGTCTTTTGATTTTTTCTTTTCAAACGATAAATTATTACTTAGTAACCATTTATTTGATTATTTAAGAAAACCAAAAAACCTGATTTTCTTAAATAATATATGCCTAACATCTATTTTGCAGAACTCATTCTGATATTAGTTTTGGGACTGCTCTTCGAGAGCTAACAACCATCTCTCTATAAATCCGTACAAATCATCGTTGTCCACTTGCCCATCACCGGTAAAATCAGCTTCATAATCTTTTTGGAGCCAATAAGCAGCGAATAGGGTAAGATCTTCGAGGTCCACATTACCGTTGCCGTCAATATCGCCGCTTTTCGGTAGGCCCCGGTAGAGATACACCTTTCCGTCACCGGCTCCAATGAGCACATCGGGGTAGGCGTCTATTGGGCCGAAGTGGCCGTCCCCAGTCCAGTAGCAGAGGGAAGGCCTGGAGCGCGGCGAGCCTGGAAGGTCAATCGGAACGCCATTGGATTCAACGAGCGTGTAATCCGAGAAACCCGGCTCTTCGTCGGTACCGACATTACAGTAGAACAGTAGTTGGCCATCCGTGTTGCCCGCAAGAATGTCTTTCCGGCCATCCTGGTCCAGGTCGAGAACGACGGGACTTGCGCGTTTGCCGGGGACAGTTAGGTCTGAGCCGTTTGCCTGTGCAAAGGTTTCGACGAGAAAGTCCGGCTCGGTGTCGGTCCCCTCATTGATAAAGATATGTATCCTGCCATCATAGGCCCCAACGACCAGGTCCTTCCTGCCGTTGCTGTTCCAATCCACAAGGCAGGGGGTCGCTCGAGCACCCACGTTAATGTTTATCTTTGAACCGGGCAGCCCGACCTTGAGAAACGTTCCGCCATCGAAGGCCGGGCTTTCGTCGGTGCCAATGTTCAGAAAGATTTTGACGGTCCCGTCGGCCTGGCCGATAAGCAGGTCCTTGCGCTCGTCCGCATCCCAATATTCCACTCTTGGGAAACAACCCAAGCAGCCGGATGCAGGACAAACCAAATCAGAACCGTCGGACTGGGCGTAGAAGTAATCCGAGAATTCAGGCTCTGATTCGGTTCCTACATTAAGGTACACGCGAACTTTTGCATCCCCAGAGCCGCCACCTGCGCCGATGACAAGGTCATTCAGTTTATCGTTATTCCAGTCCACGAAGGACGGCACGGAGTAACCAGGTACCTGGATATCATCGCCGTCGGCTTGAACGAGCTCTTCAGGTCCGAGATTGAGCATTGTGCCGCCATCGTCTATATCGCCGGGAGCGGAAACGGTCACCAGTTTCAAAACAGCACCTCTCAAATCAACCGCTCCATCGGCATGAATACCATCTGGAGGGCCTGTAAGCATGAGAGTAATGTAGTTGTCAGCCAGGTCATTTGACCAATCGTGTTTGCTTATATCTATGTCAAATGTTATCCAGGTCCAAACGTCATCTTTGTGCTTGACTATACCTACCTGTTCGCTAAGCACCTTGTTTTCTGGGTCAGTCCCGGTATCAATCCAACCATCGGAAGGGTCGTACCATAGTGTTCTTGGGGTTGGGCTGCCGGTATAATCTACCATAAGGGCCTGGAAAGATACTGATATAATCTGCTCTACATCAGGTATGCTCGAAATATCGAAGCCAAACCAGGCCTGTGAGTTACCAATCTGACATATCTCATCCGCATAATCACCAACAGTCGGCAGGGACTTTGCGACCGGATTGAATGTGTAGGTCTTCGGCAAGTCATCCGCAAAAGCTGGAGTAGTCCCTAAGAGCAGAACCACCGCCACGATACTCAGTTTTGCCTTCATCATTCCCTCACCGTTGGCCATCGAACAAGCAACAGTGTACTTGTTTGGGGAAAAGAAGTCAAGAGAAAACTGTGGCAATTCTCGCAAAGATGTCCGTTATTTTGTCAGCCTTATATTATCAGCCGTTCTGAGCAGGCCGCATTTTTTTGGCCCTGCGAGTTGCCTTATCATCGTCTTAGTGGTTATAATTGTCAATATACAAGAAAGGGGCAACGCAGATGCGAAGATTAGCGGCTATTGTTATTTTCCTGGTACCGGCAGTTGTTGTCGTGTTGCTGGCAGCTATTTTATTGGCTACGTGCATTCAAAGGAAAGGACAGATTATGAATGAACAAGCTAAGGCCGTTTCCACGCCGGGCGTTAAAAATCTTACCATCACAGTTACCTATGACAATAACCCCTACAAGCAGGAGTTGGAAACCGAGTGGGGCTTTGCAGCATTTATAACCGGCACCGAAAAAACCATTCTCTTCGATACCGGCGGTGGCAGGTTGCTGCTCGATAATATGGAAAAATTAGCAATAGAACCTGACAGCGTAGATGTGGTGGTTCTTTCTCATATTCACGGCGACCATACCGGTGGATTGAGCAGTTTTCTTGAGAAGAACTCAGATGTTACTGTTTATCTGCCTTCTGTCTTTCCAAAAAAGTTCAAAGATAACGCACGAGAACACGGAGCAAAAATAATTGAGGTCAAGGAGTCTCTGCAGATTTGTGAAAATGTCTATTCCACCGGCCAGCTTGGAAGACTAATTAAAGAGCAGTCCTTGATTATCCGGACAGATAAGGGCTTGGTTGTAATAACCGGCTGTGCGCACCCCGGTATCGTGAACATCGTGAATACAGCAAAAGAGTTAATAAATGAAGATATCTTGTTGGTAATGGGCGGCTTCCATCTCGAATGGGCAACCAAAGGCGGGATAGAAAAAATTATCTCGGCTTTTAAGCAATTGGGGGTACGCTATGTCGGCCCCTGTCACTGCTCAGGCCACAAGGCAAGAAGCCTGTTTGAAAAACATTTCGGCAGCAATTACATAAATATTGGCGCAGGAAAAGTAATAACTTTGACCGACCTGAGATGAATCCCGCTCATCCAATGGGCAGGATGTAGCTGGCAGTTTTCAATAATCTTTAAACTTTCTCATCCATTGGGGCCAGTCTTCTGGGCGCGCGGCGCCAGCTTTGGTCCAGGGGCCTGCGGTGTCGAACTCGCGATGCCACTTGAAGGTCCATAACTCTTTTAGCCCGACCTTTCTGACAGACCAATCCATGAAAAGACTGTTTGTACCTCCATTATGCCGGTTGATGCAGACAGTACACGCCGGCCACTCAAGTTCATCCGGCGTGTACATATCGTCATACTGAGGAGGTGGGTCGTAGCTGGTGTCTAAGCTGGCGCCGGCGTGGATGCAATCGAAAAACACCGGCACACTTGATGCACCCCTTACAGACCAGGCCCTCCAGGCCCTGGTGCCGATAGTCGAACTGGCAGGGAGGGGGCGGATGAACAAGTACCAAAGCCAGGCGTTCGCGCCATAGCTGCCGGCAAAGGCCCCCCAGGAAGGGTGTCCGTTATTTACCCAGGCGGAAAACTTGCTGCCCGGCCACTCTACAGATTCATAAGGAGGGTTGGAGCGTCCGAGCTTCGTGGCCATTGGGCACAGGGACATATCATTAAAGTCGCCGTAGTAAGCTCCCCATTTGGGCGTTTCTCCCTCCATCCAGGGCCACCACCAGCCTCCCCATGGTGCATCAGATGGGTTCGGGCTCTCGGTATCAACAGAAAACGTCGCAAATGTAAGGCCCCATTGGTGCAGGTTCGACTGACATTTAGCTGCTTTAGCCTGTCTCTTAACCCGCTGGAGCGCGGGTAGCAATATCGCCATCAACAGCACAATAATGGAAATCACCACCAAAAGCTCTATTAAGGTATATCCTTTTCTTTTGCACATGATGCTTTTCTTTGTCTTTTGCCTACACTTGCATAACCGAAGGTATAAGCGAAGAAGGTTCTTCCAAAACCGACATTTCCGATTTAAAAATGAGGCACCGCCACTGAGCTTGCCTGCCGTAATTATAACACAATCGGTCGCGGTAATGCACTCTATTGGCGAGAAAGTTCTCCACGGGTGCCCGTCAAGTTTGTAGGTAAAAATAACCCTCCAATAGATGTATTTTTGGTAAATCAGCTTAAAATTTACCCAAAAACGTTTCTGCCATTGGAGGGCAAAAAAATGTACGAAGAAATTTTAGA
>Ga0315552_1000229_pt1 | contig 36242 bp, 28 predicted proteins | sample SalMarSW160170MG_2_FD_203102 | JGI IMG/M metagenome (GOLD analysis project Ga0315552, IMG submission 203102) | Salt marsh sediment microbial communities from the Plum Island Ecosystem LTER, Massachusetts, United States - Salt Marsh Sediment SW1601-70 ...
TAACCGCGGGCAACCAGACGGTCAGCTTGATGCTAGCGACAGAGGATGAGGTCAAACAGGACGAACAAGTCAGCCGGTTGGTTAAGAACACCCCCGAGGGTCGCTGGTTAGCCTTCCGGAGCCTGGAACCTCTACCGGTAGATACGGTTATCAGCGTAGCCATTGGTCCAGGCACACCATCAGCGGAAGGTCCGCTGGTCAGCAAGGATACTCAGCATTTCACCTTTCACACTTATGCCCCACTGCGCATCGACAAGCATGGCTGCTCCTGGTCAGACGATCGTTGTCCTCCCTTGACACCCTTCTTCATCCAGTTCAATAATCCCATTGATGCCGGGGTTTACGATGACAGCATGCTTCGCATCCAGCCGGAACTGTCCGGTGCCTCTATGAACCTCTTAGGGAACAGCATAAATATTCATGGGGTGACGGTGGGGAAGATCACCTACCGAGTTACAGTTAGCGGAAAAATTCAAGACATATTCGGCCAGACACTCGGCAAAGATGCCAACCTGACTTTTCGGGTCGGGTCGGCCGAGCCCCTCCTGGTTGGGCCTGATGAGATCTTTGTCACCCTTGATCCGGCTGCCAGTAAGCCAGAATTAAGCCTATACGCCATAAATTACAACAAGTTGGATGTAAAGATCTACGCGGTCGAACCGTCAGATTGGCCAGCTTTCAAGGAATATCTGCGCGAGTACCAAAAAACAGATTCGCCCCCTAAGCCGCCAGGTCGGCTGGTGCTGGATGAAACCAAGCGATTGGAAGCCCCCAGCGACACCTTAACGGAAGTGGGCATCGACTTGAGCGAGGTGATGGACGGGGACTTCGGCCATTTCATCGTTATCGTCAAACCACCTAGCGGCTTGTTCCAGGAAGAGCGCTACTGGGAAGCAATCCAAACCTGGGTTCAGGTGACCCAGATCGGCCTGGACGCCTTCGCCGATCACAGCGAGATGGTGGTTTGGGCCAGCGCCTTGCAGGACGGCGCTCCCCTGGCAGGAATTACCATAGAAACAAGCCGCGGGGGTGTGGAGGCCGTTACCGATGCTAGCGGCCTTGCCAGATTCGATCTCTCTGCTGCTGATTTAACTTATATTCTCGCACAGCAGGGTCAAGACATAGCTCTTCTACCCCGCTCTACATATTATTGGGGTGAGGATACCTGGTCTCAAAGAAATGTCAATGATCTGCTGCGCTGGTACGTGTTCGACGACCGCCAGATGTACCGACCCGGCGAAGAAGTCCATATCAAAGGTTGGATCCGGCGTGTGGGCGGAAAACAGGACGGCGATGTAGGATTGGTGGGCAGTGCAGTAAAAGCGGTGCGCTTCCAGAGCATCGACCCTCAGGGCAACGATCTGGGCGGCGGCCGTGTCGAGGTTAACGCCCTGGGAGGTTTTGACTTTACATTTACCCTACCTGAAAACGTGAACCTGGGATACGCCCAACTTCAGCTGGACGCAGAGGGTGACCTGGGGGCACTGGATAGCCGCCAATACTATCACAGTTTCCAGATCCAGGAATTCCGGCGACCCGAGTTCGAAGTGACCGCCCGTAACGAAACCCAAGGGCCTTACTTCGTCAGGGAACACGCTATCGTGGCCGTAGAAGCCAAATACTTCGCCGGCGGCCCCTTACCCAACGCTGAGGTCACCTGGCAGGTAACCTCCTCCCCGAGTAATTACTCACCACCCAATTGGCCAGATTTCATCTTCGGAACCTGGACGCCCTGGTGGCTGCTTTATGGACCGGTCTTTAGTGAGCAATCTTACAGCCCTGGTGGGGAATATGCCGGGACTGAGTATGAAACCTTCAGCGGTGTGACCGATGCCGCCGGGAATCATTATCTGCGCCTGGACTTCGATGAATCCAAGCGGTTGAGCCCGTTTAGCGTGCTGGCCGAAGCCACGGTGATGGATGTGAACCGGCAGGCCTGGGCGGGAACCACCAGCCTGCTCGTACACCCTGCCGATCTCTACGTAGGCATGCGCAGTGAACGCACATTCGTCGAGCGCGGCACGCCTTTGGAGATCGACCTGATCGTAACCGACCTGGACGGCAAAGCCATTGCCGACCGGCCAATCAAAGTAAAAGCCGCCCGGCTGGAATGGAAGTACCGGAACGGCGACTGGCGCGAGGAAGAAGTCGACATCCAGGAATGCAGCGTAGGTTCGGCCCTGGAGCCGGTCACCTGCACATTTGAGACCCAATTGGGCGGCCGCTACCAGATCACGAGCCTGATCAGCGATGAGATGGGTCGCCAGAATCAAAGCCAGTTCACACGCTGGGTGAGTGGAAGCCAGCAGCCGCCTTCCCGGGAAATCGAACAAGAAACAGTCACATTGATACCGGATAAGGAAACCTACCAGCCGGGGGAGGTAGCTCAGATCCTGGTGCAAGCACCTTTCAGCCCCGCGGAAGGTCTATTAACCGTCAGCCGCAGCGGCATCCTCTACACGCAACGCTTTCGCATCGAATCAGGCAGCACCACCCTCCAGGTGCCCATCGAAGAGAAACACCTTCCCAACCTAAATGTGCAGGTGGACATAGTGGGAGCCGTGTCTCGCACGGACGATTCGGGCGAGGTCATCACGGAAGCACCCGCCCGCCCCGCCTATGCCAGCGGACAGCTAAACCTGAGCATTCCACCTTTGCAGCGCACTCTCTCGCTCCAGGTGTCACCAAGCGATGACGAGCTGGAGCCAGGGGGAGAAACCAGCATTGGGGTCACCGTGAAAGGCGCGAACGGGCAACCCGTGGTCGGCGCTGAGCTGGCCCTGGTGGTGGTTGATGAAGCCATCTTGGCTTTGACCAACTACCGATTAGCCGACCCTCTCCTCACCATCTACCAAGGACGCTCGTCTGAGGTAAGCAGCAACTACGGCCGCGCCAGCATCGTCCTGGCCAACCCCCAGGCTCTTGCCGAGGCAGCCAACGTCGGAGGAGAAGCCGTGTTCGAAAAGCAAGCCATGGGTACTCAAGCACCAAGGGCTATGATGGAAGCGCCTATGGCAATGCCCGAGGCCGCAGCCTCAGATGCCAGCAGGTTGAGAGCCGAACCTGCCCCAATCCAGATTCGCACCGATTTCAACCCATTGGCCACCTTTGCAGCGTCTGTACACACCGATTTAAACGGGAAAGCCAGCGTGGAAGTGAAGCTTCCCGATAACCTGACGCGCTACCGCGTTATGGTTGTTGCCGTCGATGCAGGAGGCAAGCAATTCGGGTCAGGTGAGGCCAATCTGACAGCCCGGTTACCACTCATGGTGCGGCCGTCTGCTCCCCGGTTCCTCAACTTCGGTGACCACTTCGAACTGCCGGTGGTGCTGCAGAACCAGACCGATGAGCCCCTGGCAGTTGACGTGATCGTCCAGGCCAGCAACATTGCGCTAACCGGCAATCAAGGCCTGCAGGTGACCGTGCCAGCCCGTGACCGGGTTGAAGTGCGCTTCCCAGCAACCACGGAGATGGCGGGAACCGCCCGCTTCCAGATCGCAGCGGTTTCTGGTAATTTTACCGACGCCGCAACGGTCGAACTTCCGGTCTACACACCTGCGACCAGCGAGGCTTTTGCCACCTACGGTGTAGTCGACCAAGGCGCGGTAGTCCAACCGGTATCTGCGCCCGGCGAGGTCTTCCCGCAGTTTGGCGGCCTGGAGATCAATACTTCTTCCACAGCGCTGCAAGCGCTAACCGACGCGGTGCTCTACCTGGTCTCTTACCCCTTTGAATGCAGCGAACAGTTGGCCTCACGCATCCTCGGAATCGCGGCTTTACGTGACGTACTGACTGCTTTCAAGGCCGACCAGCTGCCCTCCCCCCAGGAAATGGAGGCAACCGTGCAGCAAGACGTCGAGCGATTGAGAGGGCTGCAGAACGGTGATGGTGGCTTCCCCTACTGGCGGCGCGGGCAGGATTCTATCCCGTTCAATACCATCCATGTAGCTCATGCCCTGCAGCGGGCTGAGCTCAAGGGCTTTACAGTGCCTGACGAGATGCAGCAAAACGCCCTAGACTATCTACGCCAGATTGAGAGCCACTACCCCCACTGGTATAGCCAGCGCACCCGCCAGACGCTCAGCGCCTATGCGCTCTATGTGCGTAACCTGATGGGCGATCGGGACCCTGAAAAAGCCCGCCAGTTGTTGAACCAAGCGCAGCTCGAGAACCTGTCGCTCGAGGCCGTGGGCTGGATCTGGCAGGTGCTACAGGATGCCCCTGGAACCAGCGATGAGCTGGAAGCCATCCGCCGGTTCGTCAACAACCGGGTGGTAGAAACGCCCGGTGCAGCTAATTTCACCACCTACTACGACGACCAGACTTACCTGCTGTTGAGTTCAGATCGACGTACAGATGCCATCCTGCTGGATGCCTTGATCGCCGATAATCAAAAGAGCGACCTGATACCCAAGGTGGTCAACGGATTGCTAGCCCACCGTACCAAGGGGCGCTGGTACAACACCCAGGAGAATGTCTTTGTCTTGCTGGCTCTCGACCGTTACTTTAACACCTTCGAGGCACAGACCCCCGACTTCGTCGCCCGTATCTGGCTGGGTGATACCTATGCTGGCGCTCATCAATTCAGCGGACGCACCTCCGAAATACACGAAACCATTATTCCCATGGTGTATCTTGTGGATCAGCCCCCGGATGGCAGCACGACGAAAGACCTGATCCTGAGCAAAGACGGACCCGGACGGCTCTACTACCGGCTGGGGTTTCGCTACGCCCCAACCGATCTGTTCCTGGAGCCGGTCGATATGGGCTTTGTCGTTCAACGCAGCTATGAAGCCATCGATGATCCCGAGGACATATCCCGGGACCAGGATGGCGTCTGGCATATCAAGGCTGGCTCACGGGTACGGGTACACCTGACCATGGTCGCCGACAACCGGCGCTATCACGTCGCCCTGGTTGACCCGTTACCGGCCGGGTTAGAGATCGTCAACCCGGCACTGGCGGTTTCCGGGAGCACCCCCCAGGACCCCAACAGCCCGGATTATCGTTATGGCTGGTGGTGGTGGGGAACCTGGTACGAGCACCAGAACATGCGCGACGAACGCGCTGAAGCTTTTACATCCTTACTGTGGGATGGAGTCTATGACTATACCTATGTCGCCCGGGCGATCACGCCGGGCACCTTCGTGGTGCCACCGGCCAAGGCAGAAGAGATGTACTCTCCGGAGGTGTTCGGTCGGAGCGCCAGCGATTGGGTAGTCATCAAGTAAACAAGGGCAAAGATAAGCCTGCAAAGATTTGAGCCCCGCCTTATGTGCGGGGCTCATTCATTATCCAATCCATCTACTATATCGGCAAGAACCAACCGTGCAGGCAGGTCGACCCGAAGTCATCGGGAACAGTTTTCGTACAGGGATTCACCGAGGCACGGGTGGAAGCTACCACCGGGTTGGGCCGGTATCTCCGGTTGGTTATCGAAAGTGTTACCTGATTATAAGCTTGAGGTTGAGGGGGAACGATAGTATCAAGAGAGATCAAGGGGTTCTCCAGTTAAACCAGAATTCAGGTCCGGCCACCACCTCGAAGTTATTCAGTGCCATGCCTCCCAAAGAATTAACTTGCAATTAAGGGTACATTTCGCTATATTAAGAAAAACGTGAAAAAGGTCAGCATGTTTGTCTTCCTAACAGAAGGAGGATCAGATGAAGACTAAACAACGGGTGCATTTGACCGCAATCGGGATGGTATTACTTTCCGCGTTTCTCGTTCAGATATTGATCCGCTCACCAGTTAGGGCCCAAATAATCCTGGATGTGATTGATGTGGGCGTGGATGTCGGGGGGATCGCTGTAAATCCAAACACAAACCTTGTCTATGTAGCTGTTACTGGACAGCTCAACGTTTACAACGCCCAGACCCATGCTTTCGTGACCACGATTCCACTTCCCCAAAATTACACACCTTGTTACGATGTAGCACTGAACCTTTCAACCAACCGGATTTATGCAGCTGGTCTCCGAACCTATGTGATAGACGGCAATACCAATAACGTGCTGGGGAATTTCGATAAGAGTGGAAATGAGGTGGCGATCAATCCAACCACCAATCGGGTTTACATCGCCGGTATGGTGAATTACCCCTACAGCGACCCCTATGTCATCCATGTACTAGATGGGGGTAACAACTCCTGGCTAACCGACATCCAGATAGCCAGCCTAGCCTCGTTCGAAAGCATCCATTTGGCGATAAATCCAAGTACTAACCGCGTATATGCTACCTTCACGGGTGATGACAATCTACGCGTATTTGACGGCAACTCCCATGCCGAGCTGACCAGCGTACACCTTGAGAACATTGGATATGTAGTTGTGAACCCAGATACCAATAAGGTGTACGCCGGGATAAATTACACAGACGCGGTGGTGCTAGATGGGGTTACCCACACCCAGGTGGGAATGATCTCCAGGATCGGCGCAGGGCGACTGCAGTTGAACCGGCTCACCAATCGCCTCTATGGTATAGCAGCGACATCGCCAGGTTACGTTCTACGGATAGCCGACAGCACCACTTATGAGCTGCTGGGATATATCCACCTGGATGGCAACCTGGCGGATTACGACCTTCACCCCCAATTGGGTAAACTTTTCGCCTCACATTATATGATCCCGACTACATGGGGCAAAAAGGTAACGATCATCCAGGACGAGTCACCCACAGCTCCCGCTCCAACGCCTAAACCCCCAGCCGTCATCGCTACCCTGGACCTGCCGGAAAACGTCGATGGAGCAGCAGTAAACAGGGTGACCAACCAGCTTTACATAGGGATGGAGGGCAGTATAGCGGTGTTCAATGCAACCTCGCTGGCCTGGCTGAACTCTTTCGACCTGACCGAAAACCCCGATTGGCCGCCAATATATGACATCGGCATCAATGAGACCCAGAATTTAATATACGCAGTCAGTGTCAGTGGGACTTACGTGGTCAACGGGGCAAATAATCAAGTGATCGGTACCCTGGGAAGCGGGAACGAGATCGCGGTCAATTCCAACAACGGGCGGGTATACATCTTTGAGCAAGCTGTCTGGCTGGGCGATCCGGATCGTCTTAAGATCTACGACGGCGTAACCACGAGTCATATCCGCACAATCGACCTAGGCACTTCGATATATTTCCAATCCGGGCATGTGGCGGTTAATCCGGGGACGGGATACGCCTACTGTACCTATTCACTGGATGATGATTTACGTATCATCAGCCCAACAACGGATGACGTCGCTCAGACGATCGACTACACATCGATAGGCGATGTGACCGTCAATCCAACCACTAACCGGGTTTTCGTTTGGATATCGCGGCAGGGGAAATCGGGGGCGGTCATTCTGGACGGGAATAACCATACTGAACTGGGCATGATCCAAGGGGTAAGCGGACAGTTAGAGACAAATCCGCAAACCAACCGCCTGTACGGGTATACTGGTTACACCCTATTGGAAGCCTACGATGTCCCTTCTGGGGAGTTGATGAGCCGGATCTACCTGGACGGCAATATCCGGGGATACACGGTGTCCCCCGGCTTGTTGCGAGTGTATGCGGTGCACCATGATTACCCTGAAGAGTGGTCCAATAAGGTGTCAGTGATCCAGGATACGGCCGAGTCTCCCCCAATCAGGATATACCTGCCGCTCATAATGAGAGAGTAAATCAAGCAGAAAAAGCCAACGAGACCCCCGGAAACACCAGAGACAATAATATCCCCACATCGGTCGCCTGGTCGGATATCCAGGCGATCGCGATTCCAGTTATGCCGGAACTTTCCAATTGGCGCCATCCAGCACCTGCACGTCAACAATTTCTCCTGCAGCAATGTGATCCCTGCCTTCCGGGATCGTAAGGATACCATCCGCCAAAGCCATCATCTGTAGACGGCTTCCCATCTTTAACGGTTGAAAGATCAACCTTCGCTCACCTGGCTCGAACATTCCCTGAACGAACTGGGTCCAGTCAATTTGCCCGCGGACTTCTCGGGCCAACTGGGCTGGCACTACGGGTAAAGTTGCGCTCCGACATCCGGATAGTTTTAAAAGCCCAGGGAGTGCCAGGTTGAGAAAAGCCATGTAGTTGGACGGAGGCCCACCCGGAAGGCAGAAGACTGGCTTCTCCTTTAAGCGACCAAAACCAACAGCTTTTCCAGGTCCGATCCTGACACGGTGATAGTACTTCTCCCAACCGAGTTCGTCCAGCACTGCTACCACCAAATCGCGATCCCCTTTCCAGGCGCCTCCGCTGGTCAACAGAGCATCGTGATCCAGGATACCCTCCAGCAAGCGTTCCCGAAGTGAAAGTGGCTCATCTTTTACTACCCAGGTAGTCACGTGCATACCATATTGGCGACACCAAGACGCCAGGGTGACAAGGTTGCTGGCGTAAAGCATGCCATTTTCCAATGGCATTCCAGGTGCGACAACTTCATCTCCCGTCGCAATAATCCCAACCCGTGGGAGCTTTCTAACTGGGACATGAGCATAGCCCGCAGCAGCCAGCAACCCGACTCGGGATGGGTTTAACACTTCCCCGGCAAAGACCAGCGGCTGCCCGTGTTGCACATCGCTGCCTTTTGCCAAAATATTCCTGCCCGGGTAAGCATCTGCCATAACATTCACGGTCATATTCTCACGATCCAAGCTGGTGAATTCTTGCGAGACCACCGCATCAGCACCCTTTGGGATTAGCGCTCCACTCAAAATACGTACCGCCTCGCCTGACTTTACTTCACCATCCCATTCGCCTCCTGCAGCCACATCTCCGATTAAATTCAAGGATACTGGTTTCTCCGGTGATGCACAAGCCAGATCTCCTGATCGAATCGCGTACCCGTCTTTTAAAGATACATCATTGGAAGGCAAATCTACCAACCCGACCAGATCTTCGCCAGCAACTCGTCCTGTGGCTTGCGATATTCCGATTATATCCGTTCCCAAAGGCTGAATGTGTTCCAGCGTACGCTGAAGTGCCTGACGGTATGAAATCATAATCAACTATTATCCCCGGATTCTGAATATTCCCTCAATAAAACCTCTAGACCTTATCGATGATACCTGCGTTTTGGAGAGGCGATCAATGGCTCTGAGATTGGTCTTTGCGCATCGGTATAATAAATCTCTCCGGCACAATAACGGCATAACACCTCTTCATCGACCTTTACCTCCCGCTCATTGAAGATTTCTTCCCCACAGCGATCGCATCTAACCCGGGCGGTTTCCTTACTGATGATTTTTCCCAAGGATACGGTCAATGTTACTGGCTGGATTACCAGCAGATCTTCATCGGGCATCATTTTATAGGCTTCCAGATAGGCGTGCCAGCGGTCTGGCTGATTGGGAACGTATCGCTGGATGCCGAGGCGCGCTTTTTGGTGGGGGTGGATACGGATCGCCCGATGGGAGGATGTATCCACAAAAGTCCCTGCCACCTTCCCAAAGTCCAAGACCCGGAGCGTACGGCGCCCCACCCAACACCCAGTTGCCACAGCAATCCCATCAGCAGCGCAGCCATCGGTCTCAACGAAGGTGAACAAACGTTTATCCATCTGGGGTAAATCCAACCCCAGGATATGAGCAGCTTTCATTCCCATACGGACACCCAGGACCTGACGAGGGCATAGATGGTGGTGCAAAGCGGCACACCGGTCAAGTAAATTCTCTAATTGGGTTGGATTCATCATCTAATCAGCAAGATGCATAATCCGGACAGCAGCGCACAAATGGATACCAAGCGGTCGAGTTTTCCGGACTTGAGCGGCAGTGGTCGGTTACGGTCCGGCGAATAGGCGCGCGCCTCTGCTGCCAGGGCGATCTCATCACCCCGGTGTATGGCGTTAGCTATCACCGTGACCAGGTAGAGCTGCACCGCTCGCCAGCGTTGTCCCCGAAAGCCACCGCGCATCCACAAACTACGCCAAACATTGGCGCTTGACTGCCGTAGGTTCGGTAGCAAGTTGATGGCAACTCCTAAGGAAAACCCCAGACCCGAAAGTCCCAACCCCTCCAGCAATCCAGCGACTTCTGAGATATCTACCGAGATCGAAAAACCATCGACAACCACCAGAATGACCACCGCTCGTAATGCCATCCGCAGGCCATCTGTTAACCCGCTAGATGATAGCGGGATTCCCCAGACGTGTAGGTCTACCTGGCCAATCCAAAGCGCGTTTACCAGCACCAGTATCCCGAAGAGGACTATCCAACGCAGACGAAATAGCCGCTGGATGGCTCGCGGATAGAGCGCCCCAGCCACCAGCAAGCAAAGTCCAGCACTCAAGGTTATGCGGTCTGCTGGTGAAAACATGATAATCGCCAGCGACCAGGCCAATATCGCCAAGTAGCTTACTGTGCCAAGCAGCTGTTGGTGCGGTCGGCGAGCCCGAACAGCCTGCAAATATTTCTCTAGGATCATGGAATTATCTGGATTTGGGTCACCTGGCGAACATTTAACTTGCCATCTTGATCTGGTAAAACCATGAGAAAAGGCCCCTCATCATCTGCCAGGGGTCCCTCCGCCCGGGCGTATGCTACTAACGTATCGGGTTTATTTACCAGTTCAGGATCATAGTTGGCGCTGAAGCCATCCGCGGCGACAGCCTTGACCGCCTGGACCGCGGTCGGATCGAAGCCTGCATCCTGTAAAAGCAGCGCCAACGGAACCCCAACATAGGTAACATCACGAAAGGTTGCCTGAACAGTTCCCAAAGCCATCAAATCCTCCATGGAATAAGTCTTTTCGGTCGTCCCTGCAGACACCAATAAAGAACCAGCTGTTGAGGAAATAGGATTACTGTTTGGAGCAGCACAAGCTGCAACCAATAGGGTCATGATCAGTATGGTTAATAAGGCGCGGCGCATAGTGAACCTCCTTCCATAATGAGCGCGATTCAAGATCCTGGGATGGTCAATATCGAGCCAGATATACGATCCTGTAAAAGGCGACCAGCGTTCCAAGCCAGCCAGCCAACAACCAGACCGATAAGCAAGTGTCCAGCAACCAACACGGCTGCAATCCAGATCCAGGCACCTGGATCCAGCCCAAAAAGGCGGGCGCCTAGATCCAGCATATCCAACCAGACCACAAAGATGCCCCGTCCAAAGAGCAGGGGATTGGTTACAAAGGGTTGTACCAGCGTCCAGAGAACCCCCAACCCACCGGCCAGCATCAGGGCATATCTGGTGGGGCGTTTAAAGGCGGATAGAGTCACTTCCGCTACCAGCGCTTCGCTGAAGATGCCGATCATGGGCCCGACCACCACGCTTCCTATGCTAAAGAGCTTGAGCACCAAGGCGATCACGCCGATGAAGAGGGTCGCACCGCGCTTGGGTACGAAAAGCCGCCCAGTTAGGGCCACCACCAAGCCGATAGCAGCGAGCACTGTCCCGCTCATCGGCAGGTTAACGGCGTGTAATACCGAACCCAAACTAATTTCGACAACCCCCCACAGCGCTCCAAAGACAGCCAGGGTTACCAATTGACGGGTTGTGAATTTCATGGTCTCTCCTTTTTATAAGGCTTCACACGGTTTTTTCCTGATCCGTTTCGCAGATGCCCATCGAGAACCAACCGACCAGCCTCCATCAGAATGACACGGCTGGCATAGCGGTGGATCAATTTATAGTCGTGGGTGATCAGCAGGATGGTGGTGCCCTGCTGGTTAAGGCTCACCAGGTAATCCATCAAACGCTCCAGGTGACCCCAGTCCTGACCCAAGGTGGGTTCATCCAGGATGAGTAAGCTTGGACGCAGCGAAAGGCAAGCTCCTAATGCAGTGCGCTGTTGCTGTCCGATGGACAAAGCAGTCGGGCGTCTGGTTCGCAGGGCAAGCAGGTCTGTCTCGATCAGGGTCTGTTGGTGGGATTTTAGATCAAAACTGCGGTAATTTCGTGGCCCAAAAGCCAGCTCCTCATCAACGCTATCGGTGAAGAGCTGCTCACTTGGATCCTGGAAAAGCAACGAGACGTCCAGACCTGGCCGGATCTGTTTATGGTTGCCTCGGCGCAGCGAGCCTCGCCGGGGCTTCAATAACCCGGCAATCACGAGAGCCAGGGTAGTCTTGCCTGTCCCGTTATCCCCCACCAAAGCAGCGAACTCCCCAGGGTAGAGTCTGAGGTCGAAATCATGGATCACATCATGACGACCATAGCCGGCCGTCACTCCGCTCATTTCAACCAGGGGGTAAACTCCCTGAGGTGGATGCCCGTTGGGTACCAGCAATTTGCTCCAAGAGGTCTGGAGCTCATCGACTGGTCTGCGCAGCCCCAGTTCTTTCAGCATACGCTTATCCTTGAATATTTTGTCTCCTTCACCTTCAGCGATAATCCGGCCTGCGTCCATAACCACTGTTCGGTCAGCCAATCGGGCTGCTGCCGCCAAACGATGCTCGATCAGTACAATCGAAATACCCAAGCGTTTACGCAGATCCAGCAAGGTAGCGATCACCTGTTCCGTCCCGGGTACGTCGAGTGAAGCGGTCGGCTCATCCAGCACCAACACCTGTGGGCGCATCGCCAGGGCAGCTGCAATGGCTACCCGTTGCTTCTGTCCTCCCGATAGCGTGGCAGGCTGGCATTCGGACTGGTCCGAAATTCCCACAGCTTCCATCGCCCAGATGGTGCGAGCTCCGACCTCTTCATCAGATAAGCCCAGGTTGCGAGGCCCGAAAGCCACTTCGTCCACAACCCGCAGTTGAAAGAGCTGACTAGAAGGATTCTGGAATACCGCCCCGACTCGCTGAGCCAATTCTGGAATCGAATGATCCCAGACCTCCAGACCGGCTACCCTTACATACCCCTCCCAGGTTGCAGGGATAGCATGGGGGATCAGGCCGGTAAGAACGCGAGCCAGAGTGCTTTTACCACATCCTGAAGGACCGGTCACCAGCAGGCACTCACCAAGGCCGACATCGAGGTCGATGCCTCGCAATGCCTCGACAGATCCATATCTTACAAACAGGTCACGAACTCGGATCATGCCTTTCTAGTCTCCTCCTTTGCAGAAACCCGGACGACCTGACCCCAAGGCCACCGTTCTTTGGCCTTGGGTATTAGAGGTGGACGAACAACCACAATGGCCAGGCGATGGCGCTGCAGATCAATTCCCCGCAAGCCAGAAGACCATCCCTGGCCTCCATAGAACTCCAATGGACCTACTTCATCCAGAATAAATAAATCATTTTCCCCCACGCACTCCAAAACCTGAACTCCCCATTGCAACGATTTGGAATCGAATTGCCAATCGCCAGTGACAGGTCCAGTAATAAGGGCGTGATGCTTATCAACCGGTAAGCCACGATGGAATGCCAGCCGTCTTCGCTCACCACTACTAAGGTCAACCAGATCGATGCCAACCTTGCGACCGTTTACAAATGCCGCTGGCGATACCAACCCAGCTATGGTGAAGCCAAGGGACCTGGCCGAGTTGACCAATTCCAGACACCAGCTGGTTTTTCCCGAACCGCTAGGGCCTGTCAGGAAGACAAGCCTGTGATGGTCCTTTTCATCAATAAACAAACTCGCCAGGAGACTTTCTGGCGAGTGAAACAAATCTTGCACAGATTCAGGTCTCCTTTCCAATTCCGTCCCAATTTCATTAGGGACATCGGGAGGCCAATGCGTTTCCACAAGGGCCCTGACTCTTCCAGAAAGCCTATCCGAAATGCACGGGATAAATTAGGAAGAGCCCTCGCTAAGGGCGAGATCGTCCGCTATCCATTGTTTAGCTATAACAGGGATTCAGGCTGTTTGAGCGAACTTTAGGTTATGCGGATCGGAGGTTCTTTATTATCGTTTCTAGAATAACAGATACCGTTCGATAAGGCATCCCTCCAGTGGGTGAATTTTGATTATCCGAGCGGGTAATTCGCAGGGATACGTTTTGGTGAATCTCAACGCTTGGTCAACTCGCGCTTGACCTCGTTCAACTCGTCGAGCACCTCCAATTCATTTTTTAATTCATCTGAAAGCGAATTGAAATAGGCTTTCAAGTCCCGAATGAGCTTGCCAGCCTCGCGGGCAACTCTAGCCAAACGCTCTGGCCCAAGCACAATGGCTGCCAAGAGCATGATTACCAAGAATTCGGTCGATCCAATTCCCAAAATCTCCATAGGGTTACCCTCTACCAGCAACGTAAGCCAGGATGATACTGGTTATATATAAACCTACAAGAGGTAACATAACCAGGCCCATGTTTACCGGATCAACGGTGGGCGTGACTGCCGCCGCAACAACCGCCATGCCGACTACGGCATAGCGCCAACCGCCGGCTAGCTGGCGAGCAGTCACGAAATTCAACTTCGCCAAAAGCATTACAACCAGCGGCATCTCAAAACACAGACCGATCCAAAACATCAGTCGAGTAACGAACTCAAAATAGTTCTGTGGCCGGACATGAGTGGTGATATCTAGGAAGTTGACCAGGAATGGCACCGCCGTCGGGATCATCACAAACCAGGTAAAGGCAACCCCGGTCGCGAATAAGATGCTGGCAGCCGGCACCCCAAAGAAAAGCCAGAGGCGTTCTCGCTTTTCTAATCCAGGTAAGATGAAGCGCATCGCTTGATATACAACCACCGGCATACCAAACACCAATCCGCTCAATAAAGCCACCCGCATGAAAATAGCGATGTTCTCGGTGACCTCGATAGAAACCAGGGCCTGACTCCCGCCAATGGGCCGGGCCAGGTAATTGATCAGTTCTCCGGCAAAGATAAAACTGACTACCGTGGTAATGATCAGGGCTATAAAAGCCTTGAACATCCTTTGACGCAGCTCGTTGAGATGCTGCAGGAGGGGCATGGAGGTTTCAAGTTGAAGGCTGGCTTTTCGATGGGCGCGACCAAAGGCGCGGGTGTAATCGCGCCAACTGTGCCTTGTTTTTCCTGCAGGGGCTTGCTTTATATCATTCACTGCAAATTAAATTCTCACTCCTCAAGAGTTTCAGAGGCTTTTTCTTTATCTTCCTTATCGCCGTTTAGACCTTGACGAAAGGCACGGATGCCCTTGCCCATCTCTCCAGCGATCTTACTGACGCGACCGACCCCAAAAAGCAGCAAAACAATTATTAATACAATGATCAATTCTGGAACACCCAAATTGAAAGGCATTTTAACACCTCCTGTCGGAGCTCCGCTCAGACGTCCAATTCGAAATCGAACGCCTTTGGAACTGTATAATCCACTTTGAGTTCACGCAAATACATTCCATCCTCTCGAGGTTCAAATACGCTGGTGGATATACCCACATCCACGTCTAGATCTTTCAGCGCTTTGACATGGCGCACATGGAATTCGAGATAATTATAATCGTGGTTGAGGGAAAACCTGGCTCGCTTCACTTTCTTGAGTACCGGAAGCACCTCTTGAATATCATCTCCAAAGACCTTGGCTGATTTGAGGAAATAATCCTTTTTGGAAAACCATGAGGTTTTCGGCAAAGGCTGGTTGTAATTCTGCTGATAGATTTGTCCAGTGTGTTTGTTCTCCAGCGAACAATAATGGACACCCAGGCCTAAACCGGAGTCCATAGCGAATTCGATTAGATCTAAGCATTCCAGTTCGCTTTGGGCAATAGGCAAACCGCCGGCATACCAATAGTTGTAAGGCACCCGGTAGGGTGGATTCTTGATTTTATAACCACGTTGATGGAATACTTCCGCATTATTCATAGGAAAACAGAATTCAAGCAGGTTAATACTGAAGATTCCAATCCGCTCCAACTCCCTCAGCACCTCTTTCATCACCTCGAAGGTACCTGGGAGAATGGGCATCTCAACCATCACAGCGGGAATATATTTCGTGGAAAGGGAGAGCATATCAAATGTGTGCCGGTGTTCTTTTTCAAGATCATGCATTCGAATGCTTATGCGGATTTCCCTCAGACCTGCATCCTTTAATTCTTGCAAGGTTTGGGCGTTGAGGTGATCACCAGAGGTGTAAAGGCGAGTATAGGCTGAGGGGAATTCTTGACGAGCATGTTGGAAAAAGGCGATGGTTTCATCTTTGTGGAGCAATGGCTCACCACCCGTCAGAGCCAGATGTTCCACCAGGTGCCCATTTGTTTTGATTTGATCAAGCTCAGCAATCACATCCCTTTTGTTCGAGATAAATTGTTGGTAGCCTTCCTGGTTGGGATTGAAACAGTAAAAACAATCACGGTGACACTTCAGGGAAATAAAAAATGTGGCAGAACCCAGGCCCGTTTGACAAGCAAGGCAGGCAGGTGAGATCTTATTCACGTAGATGCTTTTATCATCGTTTCGCACGATGGCCCCTTTTTGGCGCAATCTTACTATTTTTTTCTGGGTCACCTGCCTGTAATCCTGCGAGTCGACCTCCACTCCTGCCTGAGCAATCTGTGTCATAAAATCTTCGTAGATCTCCACATACGTCTTGGCATATGATTGGAAGGTGGGGTTTTTTATATTAGACAGAGTGTTGCGGTCAATCGTGACGATCACGGTTTTTGCTTGTGCCGCTCGTTAACATCTTGGAATTTTAACCCGGGCGGTAAATCAGACCCAAATGGATTCTTGAGACGATGTTCACACAATGGACAAAAATTAGTCCCAGGGCGTTTTGCAATCAGGGTACGACACCGGTCGCATTCTATAAGATCTCCTTCTTGCAAGATAAAATGTTCATCTCCTTGCTTCAGCAGTTCTTCAAATGTAAGATCATGGGTAACCGAAATGGCATTCACCGCACAAACAGGGATGCAAATCTCACAACCGATGCACATTCCCGTGGAGAACATCAAATGAAATTTTGTGTCTGCATCTATAGAAAATCGCAGCGCTCCAGTAGGACAGGCGCGAGCGCACACACCACACGCTGTACAATCGTTCGAAACGGAGATCTTAGCATGATTAAACCCTTCCAAAGAGAAATGCCCATTTTCGAGTTCTTGGAGAGAAAATTGCTTTAGAGCGTTTAGCTCACGCCTGCGCTCACGGGAGAGGCTTTTAGATTTGCTACTTTTATCCTCTATAAGAACCCGCGCGGCTGCCAACTGCCCTTGCCGAGATGCCATTCGAAATAAATCTCGACGGGATAGGGGAGGATTATCCGCATTCCAGAACGGACGCTCAACCAGCTCAATCGACTCCTCCGATGAAAAGGTTCTGATCGCCTGTGAAAGTCCCCATGGTGCGAGCATTTGTTGAGCTCGTTTCACCTGCTTCTCTATTTGGCTGATAAGAGATCCCCAAGGGCACTGGGCGCATGCATCAATCCGGGTGAGAATCTGTTCAACCCCAATAGCGATCAAGATCAAGTAGGCGCCAGTCCCGAGTCCAGCTAAACAACTGCTAACCTGGATTCCTAGATTTGTTTCAGCCACACCGGTTTCAGCAGAAGGGTGGGGAGCACAGATTAGTTCAATTGTTTTTGCATCTGTTCGAGCAGCACAATTCATCAATGCAGGTACAGCATCATCGGCTTTGAACGCCCCAGTTGGGCAGATTGGGAGACAAGCCAAACACGATTCACAAGCATTTTCGTCAAACGATGGCGGTTTCCCTGGTTGTATAGCGTCAACCGGACAAAGCTCATAGCAGGCTTCGCATTTGGAATACTTACTGATCTCATGCAGGCATCGAGATGAATCAAAGATGACAGCTGAGCGATCGATGCCGGACAGGCGTTCAGCGATAGTTAAGAAGTTCATTCTACAAGCCTTTTGGGTATTTCAAGATCGAGGATTTCAGCTATCTTTATCAATGCGCCCCTGAGAATTAATGCAACTCCTCGATAAAAATCCGTGTGTGCGTGCTTTTCCACGAGATTACACCAGGTCGGTATCCACCTTAGTGGATGTGCAGAAAGAAATCTTCGTTGAGCAGAAAGCATTTCTTCGAACTTGGATTCATCACCTTCATTAAAAGTGCTTAAACTCAGACTCGCCAAGTGAGCAAGGAAAGCCAGTTCGAGACCAATATGATCATCAGGTTCCTTGTATTTATTCGTAATCTCTAATCCATAGGAGTAGTACCAAGAACGGACTTCCAATGTTTCTTCTTGAAATAACAAGTTGTCTTTATTTAGATAGACGGATTCCCAAGGTGCAACTGGAATTCGGTCTGTGTGATCAAATAAGCGAGTATAGTCTACCTTTAGATCAGAGATGATACCATTTGTATCCCTTTGGTATTCCTTTGCCAATGTCGCCAACAATGCTAATCCTGCAATTACATCTGGATGCTCCCCAGCAAAAGGAGCCTCCTCAAAAATCGCATCCTCAAAAAGTGGTTGCAGCCAACTCTCCTCAGGGTACATATAAAGGATTTTTCCCAGCAAACCAAATAGCAATACTTCGCCAGTAAGAATTTCAGTCCAATTCCCCTTAGCCAGATCTAATTCGTTCATACCCATTGACACCTCATAATTTATAGCAGTTGTTTATCATGTAGACTCGGGGTAGTGTAAAAGCAACTTCAGCATTTTAACAACCGATCGTAGATATCAACGCGTGCACTACGTGGTCGCAAAGTAAAGTTCTAGTTCAGCCAGGTTGCATGTCGCTCAAGCCTCGGATGAAATTATCAGACACCTTGATGCCTCGTTGAAAGGTTTTCACAACGAGGAAAGCGTTCAGTTGCAGACCGGATCGGGCGGTGTTACTCCGAATGAGCGCCAGCATAGTTTCGAAAGTGCGTCAAGCCCGACCAACCCAATTGTTGCTGATGCAGCCACGTAGTCGATTTTCAACTAGGTTCTGCTTGGACGCTCTAGTGGGATAATGACAGATGCTGACTCACAAGCCCAGGTGATCAACCAACTGCCCTTGCAGGCGCACCTCCTACAGTCACAAGTGATAACCATTACTACAGCCACTGTCAAATAGGACCAAGAGACAGGAGGCTCCAGGAAAATCGTATTGCCCAATTTCTTACCATCAGCGGTCCCATACGGGCTCTGCTATGTGAACCATAACCGGGACCATGTGTAAGTGAGCCAGTCTGCTGACAATTCGAACATTGGCAAATGTGTATCTCTGGGATTGGCATTAGTTATTTCTGGGTAAAATGCAAGATTCATATTCTATTTTACTTGCTTTTTACCCTAGATTATTAAAGAACGGATGTTTGTTTTTACTCCGACACTTATAATAATTATTTGTGTTTCAGCCGCCGATATAAAGTAAGTAGAGGAATTAGCATAATAGCTAAGAGTAAAATCGTAGAGGCGCTATAGATCACCACCTGAGCAGTAGTAACACCAATATTGGAAAGCTTATCTCGTACCCTGTCTTCTAAAGATGTATTCCAGACGAAAGCGAGAGAAGGTACATCCAAAGGGCGAACCACCGATAATATAACAGGGTCGTAAGGTAAAGACTTGAGCACCTGGCTATCTGATAAGTTTATCATCTGGTTTGCTTGAACGGTTATTACATTTGGAGTATTTTGGGAACGCACTTCAGCTTTGCCGTCAAAAATAAATAGCCATTCACTTTGATTGGGAAGTATCTCTAAAGAAAAATTAGTGTCTACCAGGGTGATTTCTGCTGAACTTGTCTGAACGATTAGGGGTTGTCCACTGCTACTATAACCCCACAACCAACCATATTCAATTGTAAGATTGTCCTCGCTTATCTCTACTTGTGACTCCGCCGGTATAATTACTTCGCCATCTCCCCATTGTATTTTCTGTGTACCTTGCTGAGGCAATAAATGAATGTCGATATCCGGAACTGATTCGCCTGAAAGATTAACAATTTGTTCTTCACTGTAGTATCCCGGAGCTCTAATATTTAATGTGACAGATCTGATGGGTAGATCATAAAACATAAATGATCCACTATCTGGTAGTAAGTTTTGGATTTTGCCGGTATTTTCGAGCGTAATCCAAGCAAAGGGTAACGGTCGTCCCTGTTCGTCGATAACCTTGCCCTTTACTCCATACCCCGTGACAGTACTGACAGGTATCTCAACGAAGGCCTGAGGTTTTTTCGTCAGATCGACTTCCTGGGTAGTCGCGTATAAACCATGGGTTAACAATACCAAATTATCTAATGCCACCAAGTACTTATCAATCTGTAAACCAGTGAAGGAGAAAGAACCATCTTCAGATGTGTTTGTTTTGAAAGAGGTATTGTCCGATAAACGCATTGTAGTGATGGTAACAGGCTCGTTGAAGAATTCATTATTGATCAATACCCCGCTTATCCGACCGACCTGGGATGTCACTGCCAGGGTTATTGGTGGGGCACTGGTTGCGCCGGGGGGTAACGTTACCTCGACAGAATTGGCGCTTTCATAACGCACGCCATTTACGATCGCGGGATCAACCCGGAAAACGTGCGTGGTTGGAGATTCCGCCAGTGCCTCTACCTTAACATATGCGTATCCCTGGTCGTCAGTTGATCCGGTGGCAGCGCGGGCACGCCACATATACAACCAGGTCGAGGCCTGCACAGGGATCCCCACGACTTCCTGATTGGCATCCTCCGCCAGTACGACTTTTACAGGGACAATTGCGTAATTGGAGCGGTCGACGATGACGTGCCGTTCAACATCTGCAGATTGCCCCTCGGGGGTGGTCGCAGTAACGCGCAGAAGGACCTCCCCTTTTGGTAAACCTAAATCTGACTGGGTGTGGCAGTATGCCGTACAACTGGCTTGCATGGGATCAAATATCCAATCTGTGGCGTCAGGATTGACCGTTACGTAGAAATCAAAGTAACTGTTATGGTTTAAACCTTCTGTGAGACTGCCTATTAATTCACCATGTTGAAAGACATCCAACTGCAACTTGATCTCATCATAATCAAAACCGTAATGGTTTACCCATCCACTAACCGGTATGCTGTATAACACAGAAGTTGGACCAGCATATAGGGTCTCCCCCTCGCTAGGGCTGGAAATGTGTACAGCCAGATCAAATTCCTGAGCCTGGACATGATGGATCATCATGCCACTGACAATCAAAATGATAAGACATTTAATAAACTTGTCCATTAACGATTTTGCTTTAGAAGAGATTTAAATTCTGTCCATCCCTTTACTGAGAGTCAGAGATTGCGATTGATTCTGGGATATCCCACGGGTTGCCAGGATAATGACAACGCCCACAATCAACCTCTTTTTGCAGATCATGTGATTGGTAGGGTTCTGTTTGACTATGGCCAAGAAGCTCGGTCGTTCGGAAGGTCGTCCATAAATCCTTTCCCTCAATTGGTCCCACTTCCAATCCGGATGCGTCGTGGCAAGCCACGCAGGATACCGACAGATGAATTGAACTATGCGCCAATGAGGCGAGAGTTTGCTTTGTATCACCAATCAAATCAACATGGCAAGTCATGCAATCATCGTTTCCGCCAAGCTTGATTTCCCTGTCATGATTGTCCCAGGCCTTGGGATGGCAGCTACGACACTCATCATCACTTTTTGCCGAAGGGTGATTTATAGATACCGTAGTGGTACTCATCGTAATGTTTGAATGACAGTCGGTACAACTAGCTCTCAGGCTATGAGGGTCATGGCATTGAACGCAGTCAAAATCAGCGTGAGCGCTCTCTCCCAGATCGATTTTATGTCTCAAAGTCTGGTTATCAAGGTGACACTTTTCGCACAGTTCCGTAGCATTGGCAACGGTCTCATGATATCCCGTAGTTGGGTTCAACCAGCCAATCCCAGCTTCTGCCATACCATCGGTGACCACATGACAGACCTCACAACCAATATCATTCCATTCACTTTCTGGCACTAAGGGGTTCCCTTGTGCTATTCTTGGCTCGGATTCGGAGGCGAATTTACAAGAGACGCAATTGGGAGGGGGATCGATCTTGGCAGCAATATCCCAATTGGTTGGAGAGTGACATTTGGCGCAATAGGTATTAGGTCCCTTTTCCAGATCGTACGTATCCGCGTGAGGTCCACTTTCCCAGGAAATCCAAATAGCCTTCTGTTCAGGTGGGACGGTAGGAAAGAGGGTCGGAGCAATTGTGCTGAGCACTTCGTCCTTTACTTGCATGTTCTCGTTAAAATTGCAAGCAGATAACCATATAAAAACAAAAACGATGAAAACTATTTTTCGTGGAAATAATTTATTCACAGCTTTACCTTATCGCAAGTTATCGTTTATAGCTGACATATTGCACAGCATTGCAAAGGTTACTGGTTTAATTCCTTAGGGGAGCATCTCAGGGACTATGCTGGGATTAGGATTGGGGTTTCTTGAAAAGTAGGTACACCAAAACATGACAGCACCATTTGGATGACATGCAGAGCAACTCACCTTTGAGGCAACAATAACTTGATACTCGCCATACTCACCTAAGGGGTGGTGGCAGCGCTCACACCTCGTTTCTAATTGAAGGTTATGGGAGGGCCAGGAGGTGAGGGCATGTGCAAAACGACGGGTAATATATTCGCCGTAGTGAGGCGATGCCGGGTCAGCTTCGTACCAGACACTCAAACCACCAGCGTCATGACAAGCTGTGCAGTTTACGTTAGGATGACGGGCATGGTCAGCTGCTCCTACACCAATGGTGGGATCGTGGCAATCCTGGCAAGACGAAGGGGTCCCATGAGCGCCATGGCATTCGGTGCATTCCATATTCGTATGGGCAGGGGAAGTCCTTTGTTCTTCGATGACCTCGAAGCCATGCTGTCCCTCGTGGCAGTGAGCGCATAATTCCATCACGCTGTTTACTTCTTGGTATTCACCAGTGGCTTGATTCCAGAAAGCAACACCTGTGTAATATGAATCGCCGGCGGGGATATGACAAACCTCGCAGCGGATGTCCTGCCAATCATTTTCATCAATGGGAGTGCCCGAAGAGAGTTCGGGGCGCGGAGCGCCAGCAATGCGCTTACAGGCGTAGCAATCCAAAGCTTCCTGTTGAGCAATATCCTGGGTCGGATCCCAATTCGTCGGTGATTTACAGCGCGCGCAGGTGGTGTTGGCACCCATGCCGTTATCATAGGTATCGGAGTGCCCAGACTGCGCCCATTCAGCTTGCGCAGCAATAATCTCAGCCTCATTGGCTACGTGCCCACTCGGGGTAGCGGTGAGCAAAGGTGCAGGAATATAGGGAGCAGCAAAAGCATGGACTGAAAGCGCAAATAAAAACGTAATGATCACCAGCACGGTGACATATACCCATATTTCTCTTGTCATGTCCAGGGTTCCTGCATATGTAAGGAGGGGAGGTATCGCCTCACCTCCCCTCCCTAATTAGAGTTTAGAGATATTGGGTTGAAAAGCCCATACTTGTTACACGCCGATCTGCACGCGGGTGGCGTAAAACAGGAACCTTCCTAAGATCTCGGCAGCCAATACCAGCACAAAAGCGCTGTATGCAAAGTAGGAGAGTAGTTTTTCCTTACCAGGATTGAGCGCGCTCTGAGAGATAAATAGACCAAAAACGCCTGCTCCTAAAAAGGCAAGGAAGAGCCTGAAGCCAAATACCACTCCAAAGTTGTTGAGCATCAAGCTGGCAGAATCAGCAGCCTCGCCACCCTTGGAAGCCAGCAGAGCCAAGTACATAGGGATGGCAATGAACTCAACGCCAAGAAGGACGATCGAGCCAATCGCAATCCAGCGCATAATGCCACGCAACAACTCGCATTGGACTTCAGCACAATCAGGCATCTTACTCTTTATATAGGCGTAATTCGCCACGAAAGCTGCACCTAAAGCCAATGCACCGAGTAGCAATGTCGTAACGGAAAATTGCAGCGGGGTGAAAAAAGTGTTCCAGGCCGGCTGCGTCTCCATCATGTAGACAGATGACATGCTAAACACTAAGCCGATACCAATGAGCCCTGCAACCACTGCAACGATGCTTCGCACGACAAAGCTCCCGATCTTACGCCATTGTAGGAAGGCAAACAGGAAGGCGACCACAGCAAATACCACGCCGAACAGGATCTCGCGGCTCAACCAGGATGTCGCCAGGTTGGTAACAGCCTTGGGTGCATTAGCGATATGACCCAGGTGCAAGAACGAGGCAAGGAAAGCCAAAACCATCACAGGAAGGATTGCATACAAGGCACGATCGGTGAGCCGGTCTGCCTCCTCTGTACCCGCTTTACGGGCTGCAAAGAAGTGCACGACGCCCAGAATTAAGAACGCGCCTACTGACATCTGTCCAAGGATGGTGAATAAAATCAAAGCCCATTCGCTGACATTCATGGTTACACCTCCTCAGGTAGATTGATGATCTTTCCAGTTTCAAAGCCGCTAACCTCGGCATTCTTATGAGGAGTCACGACAAACGAAGGTCCGGTAAGATCAGATTTTGGAAGAGGGGCGATTTCATTGAAATCGCCATATTTGGCGCGCAATTCACTCAGATCGCCATAGTCCAGACAGCGCATGACACAAGCGTCCACGCAAGCTGGGTTCTGACCACTGGCAAGCAAATCCTGGCAGAAGTCGCACTTGCTCATCACGCCAGTCACCTGATCGAACTGAGGTGCTCCGTAGGGGCAAGCCCACTCGCAGTAACGGCATCCAATGCATTTATTGGGATCAACGAGCACGATCCCGTCTTCAGCACGCTTATAAAGCGCGGTTGACGGGCAAACCGTTACGCAAATTGGATTTTCACAGTGCATACAGGAAATCGAAAGCGCGTAGTTGAAAACGTGGTTAGGTACCATTAAGTTTCCAACTGGAACCCAACTTCCGCCGCCGTACTGGACTATCCTGCGCCAGCGAGCCTCTTCGGCTAAATTTGCTCTGTCCATGCAAGCAGCCTGGCAGGCTTTGCAGGCTGTGCAGGCACGCGCATCAAAATAGAAGGCCATTTGTTTCGCCATTGAATTATGCCTCCTTTATAGTGGTATTCTTCGAGGCCATTTGTAGTCTGATTTGACCTCAATTGGCCCTTCATATTTTTCAACTTGCACATTGCAAGAGTTCCATCCCGAAGTTCCCTGACCGGTGGGGACCGCGCCGTTGATGATGTTGTCGGCGCCAGCCTTGTCTATCTGGCTAGCTTCATCCATTTCAACCCAGGTGCCATGGAAGAGATTCACAACTCCGGGTATGATGCGTGGGGTTACACAAACCGGTCGCAATGTCTTACCATGGCGGCTGGTGATTAACACAATGTCACCGTGTTTAATCCCACGCGCCTCTGCATCAACCGGATTCATCAAAAACTCATTGGGAAATATCCGTCTGAGCTGACGTACGTTGTCAAACACACTGTGTGATCGTCGTCCATAGTGGCCTGTGTAAAGCTGCAAGGGGTATTCGCCTTTGATCTTGTTGTCCCAGTCTGCAAAGGTTGATTTGTAGCCCTCATCAGAAGGAACATAGGTTGGAATGGGTTCATATTCTTCCCAACCAAAGGCCTTGAGCGTATCAGCCAGAGCCTGGCTATGGATCTCTAGTTTGCCGGTTGCAGTATCCAAGGGGTTTGCCTCGGGGTCGTCCCGGAAGTCTTTCAAGGCGATATACTCATAGTTATCTCCGGGGCTTCTGGGTACTTGATAGATGCCTCTTTCCTTGAACTCCATGATCGGGATTTTTCCGGTCTGGGGCTCGCCTTCCACACCCAACTCGGCTAAATCTTGCTCTGTTATGGTCACTAAATTTTCGTATTCGCCTCCAGAATTCGGCACATCATCCTTCATGACCTTTGCGCCGGCAATCTGGTTGAAGATCATCTGCTTGCGAGAGACCGGGTATATTTCCGTGGGGTCAAACCCAAGCCGATCGCCGATCGTTGCAGCGATCTCGTAATCGTCCTTGGCTTCGAAAAGTGGTTCGGTAACTTGGCTGGCCCAGATCAGCATTTCCCGGTTGCCCGTCAACACCGTTCCCCAACGCTCCCATTCCGTCGTGGCAGGTAGCACGATGTCGGCATACTTGGAGTTGGTCGTGAGATGTTGGGATTGGCTGACGACAAACTCGACTTTTCGATGAGCTTGGATGCCTTTGGTTTGTCCATCGCGGGTGCATAAGACTGCGCTGCCACCATGATAAATACATTGGATGTTGACGTCGCGGATGTCGTTATAACCAGCTATATATTTACCACTCAGCACGGCTTCCCACATCTCATTGTCATTTATTCTCCAATCACTCAGGGGGTTACTGACACCCGAAACACCACTACCACCCGAAGTCACGAGGGCGGGACCATGTCCACTGGAATAGCGGTGGTAGTAGCCTCCGCTGGTCATACTTCCTGATTTGCCCATGTGGCCTGTTATAGCGCCTAACGCCAAGAACGCTTGTGGCCAGTGATCAGCTCTCCGAACGCGTGCCGGGGCGTTAGCCGATAAAATCGCCACGTTCTTGGTCGTGGCAATTTCTACGGCCAATTGCTTGATTCGCTCTGGTGGCACACCACAAATCTCGGAAGCCCATTCGGGTGTCTTGGGCACGCCATCGTAAGTGCCCAACACGTAGTCCTTCAAGTTCTCTTTAGGATCTGCGCCTTCAGGCATCATGGTCTCGTCGAATCCTACCGTGCAGCGTCTCAGAAAGTCCCAATCGATCAGGGGGTTGTTTTCCGGGTCGTCCTCGGTAATCAAGGTATAGAACATGCCAAGGACCAGGGTGATGTCAGTGGTGGTCCGGATGGGGATCCATTCGTCCGCCGTGACCATGGCGGTATCATTGTAATAAGGATCAATGATGATGACCTTGGCGTTGCCTTTGCGATTTCCAAGGTTCTGCAAGTAATTGTAGGTTGGGTTACCCCCACTGCTCCAGATCGCATTCCAGCCAAAGTGAACAAAGAGGTCGACCTTGCGATGTTCCATGCGGTCGTTGATCCCTTGGCTACTGCGTACTCCAACTGCAGGTCCGGTAGATGTCCAGGTACCCAACGAGGTCGTTCCCCAGTGGCTAACATAGCCACCAAGGAGAGATAGCACATTCCCGATCTCACCTCCACCCGTTCTTAGGATCGCTTGATTTCCATAGGTATCGACAATCCTTTTTAACTCGCTGGCGATGGTATCAAAAGCCTCGTCCCAGGTGATACGTACCCACTCGTCCTGTCCGCGCAGTTCTTTATTGCCACCGCCGGGTGCCCAATTGGCGCGCTTCATGGGGTACTTGAGCCGGTCAGGATCAAAAACCTGATGGCGCTGAGAGCGCCCTCGAGCGCAGCCCCTTTGCTGTGGAAAATCGGGGCTATCGGGATGGGTATCGTCCATCTTTTGCCGGATGACAACACCGTCTTTGACCAAGGCGTAGTTGGGGCAACGTCCACCGCAATTGTGCCAGCAGGCAGCGCTAATCCATTTGCCTCCATCAGCTGCCGCTTTTTCGGCTGCTTTTAGACCATAGGTGAGTCCTCCGGCTAATGCAGCCGTGCCCCCCAGCGCCGCACTCCATTTCAGGAAGCTACGCCGGGTCAAAACGGTGTCGGTGAGGGTTTTCATAAGTAAGTTGTTTCCACTCATGGAATTAACCTCCACGTGAAAGTTATGTTGTATTTTAGAATAATCATATTGAGACAAAATCCACAGTGCAAAAAAGACTATTTTGTAAAGACACCTCCTATTCTTTTTCTGTTCACATCATATGTTTAAATATAAATTTAATCCAAGGGCAAAGATTAAAAATAATATATATGAATATAGGGTTAAATACATCCACCTCATGGGCAATTTCATATCCCTCATATGGGTGATTAACATAACTCGATTTCCCAAAATAAATAATTTCAGATTGAATTCTCTAATTATCTGCAAGTAACATAAGCCATTGTATTTGATGGGGTTGGAAATGCCTAATTAGATCTCTTCAAAGGTCTAAACTTTAGAAAATTCGATCTATGAAGAGGTCTAGTAAAATTTGATCTGCCTTTATACATTTCTACTTATGAAATACTCTCATTTCAGAGATAGAACATAAGCAATAACGTTTTCAAGTTCGTTATCAGTTAAATGTTCAGCAATATCCTCGGGCATTGTTGGTGCATTAAGTGGCGGTCTCTCAGCCTCTGATTCATATTCTTTTGGTTTATTGGGATTAACAATTGAATCTCTTACATATTCCTGATCAAATTTTTTGCCTGCTTCATAAAGTGTAGGACCTACAATAGTAACTTGCGTGTCAGTAGAATGGCATTCTGCACATTCTCTATCAAAAACTACTTTACCTGCAACAGGGTCTCCCGGTATTACCTCTGTTGGTGTTGGAGCTATAGTTGGTGGAGGAGCACCTGGCGTATATGGTGCTGCGGTTGGTTCAGATTTACATGCACTTATCAGAAATCCGAAAATAAATAGTGTAAGAATTATTTGTAATCGTTTGTTATTCATTTAAGAAGCTCCTAATAATTTATGTATATACCCTAATTTCCTGCTAATTGTATGGAGTGGAATCTTGTGTGACGACCCAACCCTTATTAATAGGTATGTTATGAACGAAATAATTATCTCTCATAAAGATACTTCTTCATAAATATTATTACAACCCTCTTTTGTTTTATTTTGACCTCACCCAACTGGATGATTTATCTCAGTTAAAATTGCAAAAATTCCATTCCGAGAAAATCGATTTCTAGAAATACTTGCACCAGGAGAGAAGAACATGCGTGGTCCGAAACCAACATACCCAATACAGCTCCTTGACGATCAAATCCCTGAATTGTGCAACTGATCGGCTCTCATAGAGCGCCCCAAGGCAAAGTGATGAGAGCAAAGATCATCCTCGCCACTCATAAACATCAGTAATGGAACAACCAAGAAATTGCAAGAGCGGCCGGCTGTATAGATCGAGTGGTGGGCAGGTGACGTTATCGCTAGGCCGAAAATCATTGTTTGGATGATCTTCCCTGCCCTGGAGCGTCGGAGCGTTTTTCCTCCCGAAGTTCGATCTGAAGCCACGGTACTGGCGTGCAGCTTGCCGAAGGAAAAGGGGGGAAACTTCAACTGTGGAGCCTGACCGAGATCGCAGCTTGTCTGGTTAGGCTTGGTTTGTCTGGTGGCCAATATTGTTGTCAGCACGATTGGGCGCTGGTTGGCGGCGGAGAAGCTAAAAATCTGGCGCTATCACCACTGGCAGTATATTCTCAGCCCCCAGGCTTTCCTGGAACGGTCGCACCCGGTGCTGAGTGAGGCTCTACGAACAGACCGGCGAATTGCTCCGCAAGGGCAGTTGGGTGGTCTGCGTGGATGAGAAAACTTCGATCCAGGTCTGCCAACTGAAGCAACCTCCGCGAGCAGCTCAGGTGTGACAGTCAATGCTGGTCACGCCCCGTTACAATCGCTGGGGAGTCTTACAACTCTTTGCGGGTCTAAATATGGCCGATGGGTTCAAGTATGGGCAAACCTCTGAGCTCAAGCGTTTTGTGGACTTTCCGGCTTTCCTGCTGCAAACCATCTTGCCCAAGACGTTCCGACGCAAGGTTCATTCGTTATATCTGATCCTGGATAACAGTCGACCCTGTGCGCTTAAACAATTGGAAACCTAGCTTCAGAAGCAAATTCATGCTTCTTGGCTGGATCAGATCGAAATCTGGTTTAGCGTTATACAGCAAAAGCTGCTGATACCCTGCCATTTCAACAGTCTAAGAGAGTTAGCGCAGGCAATTATGGAGTTTATAAGGTGCGGAAATCTGGGACCTAAGCCGATCCAGTGGACGTACACCGTCTAAAAACTGGAGAAAAAACTCGAAAGGATCTAATGCAAAGCCGTTCTTAGTAATAATGCATCTTCTAAACCAAACCACTCTGCACTGCATATGTCGCCGCCTGGGTTCGATTCTCCAATTGCAATTTCTCCAGGATGTTTTTCAAGTGTGACTTGACAGTATTTATACTTATACATAACATTTCAGCAATTTGTGGATTGCTGGCTCCTTGGGCTACCAGTCGCAGCACATCGATCTCACGGTTCGTCAGGGCCTCTTGTCCCAGGTTTGAATTAGTCGCTTGGTTTGCTACGCTTTTCAGCAGCCGAGCCGCCATCGCCCGCGTCATGGCAGCCTCCCCACGAGTGATGCCGCGCAGTAAATCAAATAACTCAACTGCATCCAGGCTTTTGAGCAAATATCCAGAGGCACCCAGCTTTACAGCCTCATAAAGGTGCTCATCTTCTTCAGAAGAGGTTAACATCACCACCGCTATATCCGGGAAGCGCTCCCGTATTTCCTTGGTTGCATGTAACCCGTCTCCTTGAGGCATATAGATGTCCATTAAAACCACGTCTGGTCGTAGTTGTTCCGCCACTCTTACGGCTTCTCTCCCGGTTGCGGCCTCCCCGACCACTTCAACTTCGTCCCCACGCGTTTTTATCAGACTGATTAATCCTTGACGAAAAAGCTTATGATCATCCGCAACTAACACTCTAATCGTCATTGCATTTCTCCTCCATAACAGTTCAGTGCTTTCATATGCCTATGCGAACATGAATCGCATAAAACAAGAAACGCCCCAATATCTCTCCCACCATGACCAATAAGCAGGTAATATAGGTTGGGAAAAGTAAATCTCTCACTGGTTTTTGATCACGGGTGTATAAATACACTGCCAGTGACAAACCTCCCACCCCACCGATAATTAATGCCAAGCGTAAACCAAACAATACTGGATAAAGACGCGTCAGAAGCAATATGCTAATCTGGGCTGTTTCGAGATTGCTGTTATTTAATGAAATAAGCTGGGAAATATTCACCGCTATTTGAAGGATAACGATAAAACAGGCAGCACCGATCATCCAGCCTAGAGATTTTTTAATTACCGTTGCTTGTATTCCGGCTTTAGCCAGGCCACGTAACTCCGAATACTTCAGATCCATAATCAATAATGTAGTTAGAGCCATAATCCCTATGAGTAAGGCTGTACAAACGAAGGAAATGATGGTAATGGGGGTGTCCCAGGCTATTTGGGTAGGCAGCATATAGATGATGGACATACAGTAGAGGTTTGCCCAGCTAAAGAAGATGGCTACCCAGCCCAAAATTGTTTTCCATAAATGGATTTCTATTTTTCGCCACTGCATAAACCATAACAAACCAACTGCAAGAAAAAATAGTATTGTGAAGGTTATTTCACGGCTAAGCCAGGAAGAGCGGAAATTCAGCACAGCCAATAAGGATAAATAAGGTTTGCTCAAATGGAAATGCGATCCCGCCATTGCCGCGCCAATGGTAAAAAATACTACAAAAATGCTGTTCTCACACACACGATCAATCTTTTCTGCTCCGAACTTTGAAATAAATCGAGATCGAACTATCCAGATCACAGAGAGAGCCCCTGTAGCCAGCTGCATGAGGATGGTATAGACCGGCAATGCCCATTCACGAACATTCATTATGATGATCGTTCCTTACATAAAAAGCCAGATGTAACCTTAATGGCGCCAAAGATTTTTACGGTAGAAGAATGCTTTTCTTCCTCAGCTTTTCCTGATGTAAGCATGGCAACTTGCACCAAACATGGGTACCTTTACCCGGGGAGGACTTTACAACAAGACTTCCATTAACACTATGTGCACGTTCATGCATCGTCTGTAAACCGAAACTGCGTTTCGACTCAGATAAAGTAAATCCAACCCCATCATCAAGGATGCTTACCTTGATATAGTCTGATTCCATTCTATTTTCTTCTGAAATTGACACATTAACCTGACTTGCTTTAGCGTGCTTTCGAATGTTGGTCAGCGCTTCTTGAAGGATGCACACCAGTTGAACCTCGGCAATAGACGAGAGATTCAATTCATCTCCAGCTCGATTAATAAACTGCATTTTAATGTCAGTTTGGATGCTAAATTCGTCCAAATACTCAACAATAGCCGGAACCAATCCCTTCTCATGGGCCAGTGTGGTTCGTAAGCTGAGAATATTTTCACGAACGTCAGCATGAGCCAGCTGGATCGATTGGCGCATATTTTTTAGCTCTTCCAAAAGTGTCTCTTCCTTACCTTGCTTTTGCAAGGCTTCCAGGGTTTGGACCTGAAGGTTTAAATAACCCAAAACCTGGGCAAGCCCATCATGCATTTCACGAGCGATGCGGGAGCGCTCCTCGATCACAGACAGTGATTGCAGTTGAGAGGTCATCAACCCGTGTTTTATGGCGATCACTACTTGATCAGCCATGCATTCCAACCAGATTTGATCTGTCTCTGAGTAAGGTTCTTCTCCATTGCGCGCAATCCACATCGCGCCGATTGAAGCATTATCAAGATTGAGAGGGACTACAGCCATCTTGTTGGCAAGGTTTTCTTCGAAGAAGCAAACGGCTTCGAGCATCTCGGAAGGTTCATTTTCTTGAGAGCGATAAGATTGACCAGAATGAATAGCTTTTTGCACCATTGGGTTCTTCACCATCAAAGGTGAATCGATAATTTTAGTGCTGGTATCGTTGGAGTACCATTTCAATTCCAGGCATGCATGCTCTTCATTTAATATTCCAATCCCCATAAAGTTTGATTTAAGCAACTTTCTGGCGCTCTCCACGATGTACAGGAGGATATCATCCACATCATCTAATTCGGCGATTCTACGGCTGATGCTGACCAAAGCCGCAGTCCAGCTTTCTGCTGTCTGTCGGGCAACAATTTGGGTTTCTAAAGCAGATTCTCGAGCCCGATCGCGCTCGGTTTGCAGGGCGATTAATCTCCTCTTTCTTGTTGCCTCAAAAACATCCAACCCCCTAACAACGAAAAACGTCACTGCGATAGCAGACACCAAGCGCCAGAACTGGATGGGCAAGCCGGTGGCTTCCAAAACACGCTCATAATCAAGCCATGCGGTGAGCCCGAAAAGTCTATACAGATTAGCCTGTTCACCGGCGAAGGCGTTATAAGTAACACGATTATAGTTATAGTAGGAAGCCGGACCATAGGGAGCGGCTGGAACGATCAGACCAACCACAAAGGCTTCAAACAAAAATGCTAAACTTGCCCCTAACATCAAGCTACTTACGTCATGATATCCAAGACGCCCCTGAATGCGCCATTGGCGCAGGAAGCCAATTCCTGCCATGATGCTTCCAGGAAGATAGAATAAATATCGAGACCAGATATCGATAGGGATCTCGATAGGCGAGGGGGTAATAAAGGTAGTCAAGGCGTACGTGATGACAAATGCGATGGGGACGATCAAAACCCCCGGTATGAAAATGGTCCAGGAGGGTAAGGGGGTCAGTTGGGTAAGTATTCCCCAACCAAAAATTAGAAGTAATAATCCAGAGGTTGGTTGGAGAACGATACGAATGATGTTCAACAGCGTTGCGAAATCCAGAGTGACCCCGCTGGTCAAGAACATATCGATCCAGCCAGCCGCGCCATAGGTAAAGCCAAAAGCAGCTAACCAAGGCAGCTGCTTGCTCAAAGGCAAGTCTCCCCCTCTACGGTACTGTAGATAAGCTGCTAATCCAAGGCCTCCAAAAAACAGGCCATAGAAAAAATAGATAATGAACATGTTTCAATAGATACCCGAGGGAGCTGCAGTCTGGATTATTATAATTCTTAATTATTACAAAGTTCCCAAATCATTTTATATGATTATAATCATAAGTTCAATTGATAAAAGTCACCCGCTGCTTAGATAGGGATAAGGTTTCCCCTTCAAGAAGTGAATTTATCGATGTATGGCTGTCTCAATTTAGCAGGGAGAAGGGGGATTCGAAGAAAGTTATTACTGCTGACCAATTACGAGGAAGATTTTCAATGCTACTCCACCCCGTTTAGAAAGCCGCACTTACAATTGAACCTATAAATCCAGGCTCGAATATTCGGTTTGTTTAATTTTAAAAAGGCAGGAATTCTGCCCTATCGCTTATAAACCTGTTGGCAACTAGATAAAATGCAGATCGCACAGGTGCGATCGATTATCGAGAGAGCAGGATGATGGGATTCATGCGCTATACCATCGAGGATGAAGCTATCATATCTGGTCACCCTGGATCTTTTCCCCTTACCGGCTGATATAAATCCGATTTAATAAGCACGTAACAGGCTTTATGCAACGACTTCATTCCAACTGCATGGGTGAGCCGGCAGCTGGGCACACCGGATTCCTTAAACGAGAATCCCAAAGAAGTATTGTCAAATCTCAGGAAGGTCCGCGAATATCTTTTCGAAATTGCGCCCTTGATTCGACCTCGGCAAGTTTGAGAGAGGCATAGCTGGAAGCCTCAGACAGAAGTTGCCTGGCTTCATCTTTAGGCAATAAATGCAGGTCATCGCTTTTATAACCCTTTCTTTGAAGATATTCGTTAATAAGGGTACGTTCTAATGCAGATTGTGGTCCTTCTGAAGCGAGTTTTTTTATTTCCTTAGAAACACTCCATTCGTTCATAAGATGCCTCCAGTATCTATTAAACGGATTTTTTGATAAAATCGATCGCCTTGAAGCGCGTAGTTGTCTCTCAGTACATTATTTGTGAAACACCACTTACGGGCACCAGCAGGAGCTATCTCCTCGTATAATCCGGCAATAACACCGGAGAGAGAGATCCATCCTCCAACCCGGCTTCCTTACGAGCCTGTATCCACTGGCTAAGATGCGTCAGGCAGGGTTTTCCAAGGTTAGTTTGGCGAGCCCACCCAGATGCTGCCAAACCCGCCCGGCGGCCAAACACACAGATGTCCAACAAGCTGTTTCCCATCAAACGGTTGCGACCATGAATGCCTCCCGCGGCCTCACCGGCCACGAACAACCCGGGGACAGCCGTGCTGGCGTCCGGTTTAATAGCAATGCCGCCATTTTGATAATGTAAAGTAGGATAAACCAGAATCGGCTCGTGGATCATGTCGATATCAAACCGTTTATATTGTCGTACCATGGCCGGCAGTTCACGAGCGATCGTACCAGGACCGTGGAGCAAATCGATCATAGGCGAGTCCAACCATACTGCTGGCTGACCGGTAGGGGTCACTACGCCTTTCCCATGCTCTTTGCATTCTCGAATAAAAGCGGCAGCTTCCACGTCACGGGTTTCGAGCGGATATACGAACTGCTCGCCATCCATATTACATACCTGAGCACCAAGGCCGCGCACTTTCTCAGTAACCAGCTGTCCCAGAATCTGCTCTGGAAAGGCCGCTCCGGTGGGGTGGTATTGCATCGTATCAATGAAAGATAGCTGAGTTCCAACCCGGTAAGCCAGTACCAAACCATCTCCGGTCGCACCGTAATGATTGGTCGTGGGAAAACCTTGATAATGTAACCGACCACTCCCTCCTGTGGCGATGATTACTGATTTGGCATAAACAAACATCAAACGACCGGTATCAAGATCTTTCAAGATCCCCCCTGCGACTCGTCCATCGTTATCGAGTAGCAGCTCTACAACCGGACGAAATTCCCACACCCAAATCGATGGCTTGCTACCATTAGCATGCGAACGAACTTCATCTCGCAAGGTACGCATGATCTCCGCGCCAGTGTAATCCCTTGCAGCGTGCATTCGTTTGCGGCTGGTGCCTCCCCCATGGATGGTTCGCATGGTGCCATCTGGCTCCTTATCGAACATCACACCCAGCGATTCCAACCAGGCGATTACCCCAGGCGCATCCATTACCAGGGCTTCTACCAAGTCTTGATCATTGGCAAACGCCCCACCGCCAATCACGTCAAGATAGTGAATGGCTGGTGAATCGTTCTCTTTATCGGCGGCTTGAATACCTCCTTGAGCCATAATAGTATTGGCATCACCAAACCTGAGTTTTGTGGTTAGAAGTACATCGGCACCATTGGCTTGTGCCAGAAGCGCGGCGCTAGCACCGGCCCCACCCCCTCCGATAACCAGCACATCGCATAATGCGTCAGGAGTTTCGGGCAAAACCATGCTCGCTTCTATTAGAGGAGCAGCTTCTAATGCATCTGCCAGTTCCCGAGGGGTAAGATCACCTTTGTTCGGTCCGAGGCACAATCGCCGGAAAGCATCCGAAATGTAGTCAGGGTGAAAAGCCCTTAAAATAGATTCACGTTCTTGTGGAGAGAAGCGCGGAAAAGTTTCGGTGATACGACGTGGTCGCGAGGCTTCTACCTTAGCTTGGGATGTGCGTATAGGGATAGGGTAAGACATGCTCACCTCCGTAATCTGATCGTCACTTACTACCAACCTTTATATATCTGCCACCAGGTTGTTAAGAAAGTTATCAACGCTTCGACGGGTTTATTCGAATGCGCCTCAACAATCCGGTTTACATTCATGAGGCACCTCCATCATTCATCCTGGAAAAGGATTCAAGCGTCCAAGAGGTGTAGTTCATGCGCGGCCACCACCGCACGAGCATTATCAAGCGCCAGCGTCAAAGCCTCCAGAGGAACCACGCTGCGTACAAGTCGGCGCGGTTCAATCTGGTCAGAGGC
>Ga0315552_1000231_pt1 | contig 36196 bp, 29 predicted proteins | sample SalMarSW160170MG_2_FD_203102 | JGI IMG/M metagenome (GOLD analysis project Ga0315552, IMG submission 203102) | Salt marsh sediment microbial communities from the Plum Island Ecosystem LTER, Massachusetts, United States - Salt Marsh Sediment SW1601-70 ...
TATCCCGATTTGATACCAGAGCATTAATACAAATCCCCAATCCGGCTGAGTTCATGCTCTTATGGATAAGCACGCCGGCCTCGGTATGGGTTACGATATTCGGCTTCCCATCCGGCTCCATTTCCAGGATGACGCTCATCCCCTGGAACCTCTCCTTGTAGTCCCAGTTCTGCCCCAGAATGGTGTGCCCGTTTCCGGTCACGGCGGGCATGGCGGCTATGGAAGTGCAGCCACCACCCGCCTCCGCCACCGCACTCTGGGCAAACACCAGCTCATAGCGGGCGTTCAACGCCACTATTTCTTCCAGGGACAATTCTGCCCCCTTGGCGAGCCCCTGCATCTCCTCCAGTATCTCGGCGTTATATTCGCCGATAACCGGAACCAGAGCGGAACAATGTTTCAGCACCTCAGGTCGTCTGGCACCCCATAGCGAACTCCACAGGTCAAAATACATCTCCAGATTTTTCCGTATCAGGGCCTGTGCCTGAGACCCGTACTGCTGGCCCCGTTCAAAGGGCTTTCCTTTTACTGAAATAACCGGTACCGGCGGTTTCATTGGCAGCCTCCTTGTGGTCAGCAACTCAAATCAGGTAGCGCTGTTATTAGTCTAATTTCATCCGTGCAAATCCGTCAAGTAAAAGGGTATGCCGGCTATTCTTTTCCCGACCGGTTCGGTGTATAATTAGTCGACAGAGCATATAGGAACGAGAGGTCTCAGTGCTGCTGAAAAAGGTGATTGTAGCCGTCATGTTGCTCACGCTGCTCTTTCCCCTTGTGGGCTGCGAGGAAATATCAGATTTAACTCAGGAAGTCACCACGTCCTCGTCCCAGGCCAATCTCAAGATAGAGAAATCGGTTGAACTTGGCTCCTCCTGGCAGATGAAACAGATAAGTTTCAAGGTGGGAGCCGGGCAGAAGGTGGAAATATTGCTCAGGCTTGCTGACGGCGATACGGTAGACGGCTTTTTCTATCTGGAGCGGGGAGATACGGTCGATTTCCGCATCACCGGCAAAGCGCAGCTGTATCGCTCTGCCGAGGGCGACAGGTTTACCTTTAAGGCGAGTCAGGCGCAGGGCGATACCTACACTCTGCTCTTCCGCAACACCGCCGATGAAGATGAAGGGCAGAAGTCCATCACCGTTTTTCTGGAGGTTATTTATCCACTTCAGGGTGAAATCTACGTGCCGGTGGAGGACTAGCTCGCCCGGGCCGGCATTCCGGCGGCAAAGGCAAAGGCTGGTTGGGATATTAGGCAGCCGCCTTCACAAAGCGGCGTACTTTTGCTAAAATTTTCTATTGTGCGATTATGAAATATTCACTGGGAATAGATGTCGGCTCGGTTAACGCCAAACTCTGCCTGGTTGACGACAGCGACCGAATCGTTCAGCTTGGCAGCGAGAAAATAACCACCAACTCCAAGGCGGCCATCAACGCGCTGCTTTCAAGTCTCGATGAGATAGTGCCCCTGGACCAAATCGCCAGCGCCGGCGTCTCCGGTTCCGGCAGAGACATTATCCCCTCAGAATTCAACTGGGCGGAATACAGCAACTCGCTGGCCATCGCTTCCGGACTGCTCAATCTGTACCCCGAGGTGAAGACCATAATACAGATCGGCGGCCAGACTTCCCTGGTCATCGTCCTGGAAGACGGGCTGAAAAAACCGTGGAAGGTCTGGTCAAACCCGCTCTGCGCCGCAGGAACAGGCAGGTTTCTCGAACAGCAGGCATACCGACTCGGCATAAGCCTTGAAGATTTCTCCCGCCTTGCCCTCAAATGCCAGGGCAAGCCGCCGCGAATCGCCGCCCGCTGCAGCGTTTTTGCCAAGAGCGACCTCATCCACCTGCAGCAGAAAGGGGTCTCCGTCGAGGCTATGCTCTATGCCCTCTGCGAGAGCATCGCCCGGATGGTGTCTTCATTGAAGAAGGGCACCTTCGCCGAGCCAGTTTATCTCGTCGGCGGCGTGGCGGCCAACGGCGCCATCATCAGGGCAATCAATGAGGTGCTCTCGGCGAGAAACGGCCGTGAAGTGCAGGTCATCGTGCCGGAGAATTACCAGTATGTTGAATCGCTCGGGGCGGCGCTGCTTTCCCGGGGAAAAAGTTCGCGGGTATGCCTCCTCCCCAGAGGTGATGTGCACCAGCGCTATTTCGAAATGCCCAGGCTGGAGAAGGTGGCGCTTCCGGGCAACGGTACCAGCCTGGAAATCGCCGGGCCCTGCCCCGGCTACCTCGGCGTTGACGTCGGCTCCACCAGCACCAAAGCCGTTATTCTGGATGAGACCGGCACTGAAGTGCTCACCAAAAACTACCTGATGACCGCCGGCCGGCCCATTGACGCCGTGAAGCAGGTATTCAGTAATCTGCTTCTGGATGGTGCTGCCAACGTCGAAATCGCCGGCGTGGGCGTTACCGGCTCCGGCAGGTATCTGGTCGGCGGCTTTATCGGGGCCGACCTTATCAAGAACGAAATCACCGCGCAGACCAGGGCCGCCGCCGAGCTGGACCCGGAGGCCGACATTATAGAGATAGGCGGACAGGACTCCAAGCTGGTCATCAAGCGCAATGGCGTGGTGGTTGACTACCAGATGAACAAGGCCTGCGCCGCCGGCACCGGCAGCTTCATTGACGAGCTGGCAGAGATGCTCGGCATCTCCGTGCACAGCGGTGAGTTTGCCGACCTGTCATTCAGTGCCCCGCACACTATTGACCTGGGCACGAGATGCGCCGCCTTCATGGGTCAGGCGGTCGCCTCTGCCCAGCAGGAAGGCGTACCTCTTGAAATCATCACCGCCAGCCTGGCCAATTCCATCGCCAAGAACTACCTCTCCAAAGTGGTGGGCCACCGTCAACTCGGCGACAAGGTCATCCTCACCGGTGCCGTCTTCTACAACCAGGCGGTGGTATCTGCCTTTAATCAGCAGCTTGAGGGCAGAACGCTGACCGTGGCCGAGCACCGCGAAGTAAGCGGCGCCATCGGCGCCGCCATGCTCGCCAGGGAAGCAATGAACGGCCATAAGTCAAAATTCAAAGGATTTCAGCAGGTCGTGAAAGGTGAGTGCACCCTCTCCACCTTCACCTGCCAGGGGTGCGACAACAACTGCACCATTACCCGCATGCAGCTCACCGACGAGAAAGCCACCTTCTACGGCAGCCGCTGCGACCGCTATGACAGCGCCATCAGCCACGCTCGTCAGGAAACGTACTTTGATGAGCGCGAGAAACTGCTCTTCCGCGATTATGAAGAGGGGGCCGGCTCCGGCCCCGCCGTGGGCCTCCCGCGCGCGCTTCTGACCTATGACTATGCGCCGCTGCTCATCGGTTTCCTCAATGCGCTTGGCGTCATGGTCGTCCTGTCAACGAAGACGACCAAAGAGATCATAGAGCATGCTGTTGAGCTGAGCTATAGCGACAGCTGTTTCCCGGTCAAGTTACTGCATGGACATATCGCCGCCATCGATGACAGGGTTGATTACATTCTCTATCCCTGCTTTATCCGCCTGGGCAAAAAAGAAGGCGACGAGAACCAGAAGTATGCCTGCCCTTTGATTCAGGCATCGCCGTTCATAATACGCCACGTGCTCAACCTCGGCGACCGCCTGCTGGCACCGATTATCGATTTCAGCCAGGGCGATGAGGAGGCGGTGAAGAACCTCACCGATGTGGCGGTCAAGCTGGGCTTCAGTCGCCGAAAGGGCAAAGAAGCCGCCCATGCCGGCATCGAAGCACAGCGGAGGTTCGCCGCCGACTGTCTGGCACTGGGCAAGAGAGCACTGGAAAAAATACATGAAAGTGACCAGCTAGGCGTGGTGCTTTTCTCGCGCTCCTACATGTCGCAGGACTCCGGCGCCAACCTGGGCATCGCCGAAAAGCTGGCCCAGCTCGGCGTGGTGCCGATACCGCTCGACTTCCTGCCGCTGGAGTCCATCGACCCCAAGGAATATTCCGACCGGCCTTACTGGCACTACGAGAGCAAATTCGTCGCCGGCGGCGCCATTACCGTCGAAGACCCGCAGCTTTACGGTCTGGCCCTCACCAATTTCGGCTGCGGTCCCAATTCCTTCATGCTCAAAATCCTGGCCGATATCATGGGCGGCAGGCCGCTCGGTGAACTGGAAATCGACGAGCATGCCGCCGAGGCAGGCATTGTCACCCGCCTTGAAGCATATGTTGACACTATTCAAAGCTATGCCCAGTCCGCAAAGCCCGTTCCAGAAACGAACAGGTACATTTACCGCGGTGCCTCGGCCGTTATCAGCCCGGAGAAGACGCTGCTTCTGCCCAGAATGTGTCCCCACGCCGATGTCATCGCCGAGGCGGTCAATGTCTCCGGGGCGCGGGCCATGGTATTACCTGAGTCCGACGAGCGCACCCTTCTTCTCAGCAACCAGGTTACCTCAGGGACGGAGTGTCTCCCCTACCGCGTCACCCTGGGCGACTTCGTGAAGTTCTGCCACGACTGCGGCGATAATCTCAAGAACTACGAGGGCTTTATGGCCGGCGCCTACGGTCCATGCCGACTGGGGAAATACGTGGTCGAGCAGGGGCGGATACTGCAAGAGCTCGGCTTTGACCTGCCGATGATAACCTCGGTCTCCAATAACGCCTACCGCGACCTGAACCTTGAACCCGGCTTCACCCGCCTGGCCTGGAACGCAATCGTGGCCGTCGACGGGATGCAGAGACTTCTCTGGCGCGCCCGCCCCTATGAAAGAGAGAAGGGAGCCGCTGAGGCCCTCTTCGATGAATTTCTGCAACGGATTGCGGAGCGAGTCCGCCGCCGGGAACCATTCCACGATGTCCTGCAGCAGGCCACCGCCGCCTTTAAATCTCTCATTGACCCGCACCTGCCGCAAAGGCCGCTTGTCGGCATCAACGGTGAAATATTTTTACGCTCCAACCGGTTCAGCAACCGCGACCTGGTGAAAGAATGTGAAGAGGCGGGGCTTGAGGTTATCGTTTCTCCCGTTGGCGAGTGGATGAAGTACACCGCGCACCGCAACCTCGAGGACGCCGTGGAAGACCGGAATTTCCGGAAGATGCTGTCCAGCTACCTGAAGAAACTGGTTCAGGAGCGCGATGAGCACAAGGTTTCAGGCTATTACCGTGAGATGCTCAACGGGAGAGAACCGTCCACGGCCGCCATACTGGCCAAGTCAGACCTGTACCTGTCCCCCCGTTGTGGCAGCGAGGCTGTCCTCAGCATCGGCAGCGGCGTGGAATGGATGGAGTCGCCGGTATTCGCCGGGGTGATTTCAGTAATGCCCCACGGCTGCATGCCCGGCGGCATTGTGGCCGCCATGGCGGAGAAGTTCAGTGCCATCTACCAGAAGCCCTGGATAAGCCTCACCTATGACGGCTTCCTCGAGACGAACAATGCCGCCAGAATCAGCAATTTCGCCGAGCTGCTCAGATTCTGCCGCCAGGAAGCCAGAACTACCTAGCATGAACGCACATTGGCATAACCTCTCCATAATTGAAGCTCTCGAGGCACTTGGTTCCCGACGTTCCGGGCTAGATAGTAACGAGGCCAGGTCCCGCTTGCTGAAGTATGGCCCCAATGAGCTTAAAGGCAAGAAGAAAACGCCGCCGGCGATCGTATTCCTGAGGCAGTTTCTCAGTCCGCTCATTTATGTACTGCTGGTCGCCGCCGTCATCTCCCTCATCGTCGAGCATTTTATCGACGCCGGTGTGATTCTGGGCGTGCTTTTTCTCAATGCCGCCATCGGCTTCATACAGGAGACGCGCGCCGAGAAGGCGATGGAGGCGCTCATCCAGATGGCAGCGCCCAAAGCCCGCATCCGGCGTGATGGCGATATCAGGCTGATTCCCGCCCGGGAGGTCGTCCCCGGCGATATCGTGCTTCTGGAGACGGGCGACCGGGTTCCGGCCGACGCCAGGCTCATTGAGGTCTCCAATTTAAAGGTCAATGAAGCCATGCTCACCGGCGAGTCCATGCCCGTGGATAAAGGTACGGACTCGTTCCATGAGTCCGTACCTCTGGCGGAGAGAAAGAATATGGTGCACATGGGCACCATTGTCAATTACGGGCGGGCCACAGCGATGACCGTCAGGACCGGCATGGCGACGGATATCGGTCAGATCGCCACCGCCATTCAGGAAATCAAGCCGGAGAAGACGCCGCTGCAGAAAAACATCAGCCGGGTAAGCCGTTATTTAGTTGCCCTTTTCCTTGGCATATGCGCCCTGCTGGTGGCGGTCGGGCTGCTCAAAGGACTGGACTGGCTGGAGGTCTTTTTGCTGGCTGTGGCGGCGGCCGTTTCCGCCATACCGGAGGGCCTGCCCGCCGTGGTCACCGTGGTGCTGGCGGTCGGCATGCGCCTCATGGCCCGGCGCAACGCCGTCATCCGTAAGCTGGTGGCCGTGGAGACCCTCGGCTCGGCCACGGTCATCTGCTCGGATAAAACGGGAACACTGACGCTGAACGAGATGACCGTACAGCGTCTGTACGTGGACGGCCAGTGGATTGAAGTAACCGGCGAAGGCTACATCCCGCACGGCGAGTTCCGCCGCGATGGACAGGTGATTGACCCGCAAAACGAGCCTTCACTCAATTTAATGCTGCGGATAGGTGCGCTCTGCAACGATTCCTTCCTGACGAGACGGGATAACGATGAGTGCTGCGATATCTACGGCGACCCGACGGAAGGGGCGCTGCTCGTGGCCGCGACCAAAGCGGGCATGAACAAGGAAAAGCTGGAAAAGGCCTATCCCCGCCTGGATGAAATCCCGTTTCAGAGCGAAAAACAGTACATGGCCACCCTTCACCCGCGCGACGGCGGCAGAGTAGCCTATGTCAAGGGAGCCGTGGAAAAGATACTGGGACTCAGCAAGCACGCTCTCAAAGGGGAACAGGTTGTCCCTCTCACCGAAAAGGACATCGATATCATCATGCAGGCCAACAACGATATGGCCGGGCAGGCGCTGCGGGTCATTGCCACCGCCTATGTCGAGCTCCCCAGCGACCTTGAGGACTTAAAAGACGAACATATAAGAGGCAACCTGGTATTCGCCGGGCTGACGGGCATGGCCGACCTGCCCCGGGAAGAGGCCAGGGAAGCGGTGCGGCTGTGCCGGCAGGCGGGCATCAGGGTGGTGATGATAACCGGCGACCATAAGGTCACCGCGGAATCAATCGCCCGCCAGCTCAACCTGCCGCCGGGGAAAACGATAACCGGCCTGGAACTCCAGCAGATGACCGATGAGGAATTATATGACCAGGTGGAATCGATTTCCGTTTTTGCCCGCATTGAGCCGCTGCACAAGCTCAGAATCGTGAACGCGCTGAAAAGCCACGGCCACGTGGTGGCCATGACCGGCGACGGCGTCAATGATGCGCCGGCGCTGAAGGCGGCCAATATTGGCATTGCCATGGGCATCACCGGCACCGACGTGGCCAAAGAAAGCTCGGACATGATTCTGGCCGATGACAATTTCGCCTCGGTGGTGGCCGCGGTTGAGGAAGGCAGAGCTATTTTCAACCGTCTGCGCAACGTGCTCTTTTTCCTGCTGAGCACCAATCTGGGAGAGCTCCTTGCCCTTTCCCTGGCGCTCCTTTTTGTGGGTAAAGCGCCACTGCTGGCGGTGCAGATTATCTGGATTAATCTGGTTACGGATACCACAGCGGCCGTCCCTCTGGGGCTGGAGCCAAAGGTGGGTGATGAGCTGAGACAGCCGCCCCGCCACCCCAAAGTGGGCATAATTTTCCCCGGGCTGCTCCTCCGCGTCATCTTCATGGCCACGTTCATGGGCGTTGGTGTATTTCTTATATTTCGCTGGGCGGAGCCCAGAATGAGCATTGAAGAAGCGCGCACCATCACCTTCTGCACCATGGTCGCCTTCGAGTGGTTCCGTGCTTTCAATGCGCGCTCCGATGAGTATACCATCTTCCGGCTGGGCGTCTTACATAACCGCTGGCTCCTCATGGCAATTGCCGGCGCCATAGCTCTCCAGCTAATCGCGGTCTACGCGCCATTCATGCAGGTGGCCTTCAGCACGGTGCCGCTGACTGCGGAGAAATGGGGGATAGCACTCATCGCCGGAGGTTCCCTGTTCGCCATCGAGGAAATCAGAAAAACACTGTTCCCCGGACTCTTCGGCCTGGGCAGGTGGCGCCCACTGAAAGAAGCCAACACGTGATGTTAGGCAAATAGAGAGAATACCGCTGATAATCCCTTGCTGAACTCCCGGCGACTGGGCCAAAAATCGTGGAAAGCTACTCAAGCGAGATTTTGCCCTCTTTGGCGAGCTTCTGGAAACAGGCCCTCATCTGGCTGGCCGTATCTTCCGGCAGGGCGGTGCTGATGTAAATGCCGGAGCCCATTTCAAAGCCGGCGATGGTGGTGAGCCGGGGGACAATCCGGATATGCCAGTGGTAGTAAGGGTCTTCCTCATCCTCCGTAAGCGTGCTATCAACCATCAGGTTGAAGGCCGGATTGTCCAGCGCCGTGTACAGGCAGAGGAGAACGTTCTTCAGCGCTCTGGCCAGCTGGTTCAGGTAGGTGTCCGGGAAGATGCCAAAGGAAGCGCAGTGCGTTTTGGGCATTATCCATGTCTCATAGGCAGCATGTGAGGCATAAGGATGGAAAACCACAAACTGCTCGGTCTTGGCCACAATTCTCTGGTTCTTGTCCAGCTCCCCAGCCAGTAAATCGCAGTACAGGCACCGGCCCCGGTCAATATAGTACTCGTGGGCAATGTCAAACTGACGGTGATAAGAAGGCGCCACAATGGGCGTGGCCACAATCTGCGAGTGCGGATGTATCAGGGAGGTGCCCGATGCCCAGCCATGGTTCTTGAAGATGGTTATAAACTTCAGGCGTTTTTCCCTTTTCAGCGCGTTATACCGCTCCTGATAGGCGATGAGCACCTTCTCCACCTGGTCGTAACTCATCAAAGCCATGGGCGTATTGTGCGAAGGCGTTTCGACGATGACTTCATGTGCCCCGATGCCGTCCATTTTGCGGAAAAGACGCGCTTCCTCCACGATATCGCCGTTTTCACCCGGCGATAGTGCGGCAAATCGGTTGGGCACCACCCTCACTTCCCAGGGAGCACCCTGGTCCGAAACGGGAAGCCGGAACACTTCCGGTGGTGTTAGCTCTTCATTGCCCGGGCAGAAGGGACATGACGCATCAAAGCTGGGCAGTTCATCGGCTGGCCTGACCCGGTGTTTTGACTGGGGGCGTCTTGCTCTTTCCGGTGCCAGTATCACCCAGGCTTTGGTGGTGGGGTCCTGTCTCAGTTCTGACATTTTAGTTCTGGGCTCCTTTCCTGAACAAAGGCAATTTTATTCCTTACGTGAAGCACGGTGCCGTTTTGGCTTTATCGTCTCCCCGCTCTGGACAATGGAACTCTGGAAGTCCTTCTCGGCGACATTACAGGCAATGGCACAGTTACGGCCTATTCTCACTCCCTCCGGGATTTTCGCTCCCTTGCCCACGACGGTGAGGCCGGTGTTGAGTACGGCCGGTTCCTCACGACTGACCTGGAAATCATTACCAGTGCCCACGTGGCTTCCCGCCTCAACAATAATCTCTTTATCGAGTATGGAATAATCAACCACGCTTTCCCGGCCGACCACCGTGTCATTCATAATCACCGAGTATTTAATCACGGCATTGGCCGCCACCCTGACCCCGGGGGAAAGAACTGAGTTCTCCACCCGCCCCTCAATGATGCAGCCATGCGATATCATGCTGTTGACCACGTCACCACGGCGGGAAATGACCGCCGGAGACCTGGGCTCATCTTCCTTGGTGCGAATCGGCCAATCACCGCTGAAACTGATTGATGGCGGCGAGTCAAGCAATCGCATATTGGCTTCCCAGTAGCTCCGGATGGTACCAACATCCCGCCAGTATCCTTCAAAGTTATAGGCAAAAAGCCGGCAGTTGCCGACCAGCTGCGGAAAGATATTCCGGCCAAAATCGTGTCTGGAGGAACGGCGCTGGGCATCATCCTCCAGAATCTGGTGAAGCAGTTCCCTCTGGAACACATACACGCCCATGGAAACAAGGTCGCTCTTTGGTTCTTTTACCTTTTCCTGAAAGCCGGTAACCTGCTGATTCTCGTCAACGGTTACCGTGCCGAAATGTATCAGCTCGTCTCTCGGCAGGCGGGTGACGGCGAGGGTAGCATCCGCCTGGTTTTTACGATGAAAATCAATCATATCGGTGTAGTCCATCTTGTAGATATGGTCCCCGCTCAGTATCAGCACCAGCTCCGCCTCCTGCTCCTCGAGGTACTGCAGGTTCTGATAGACGGCATCCGCCGTACCTTTATACCAGTCCCGGCCTTCCTCACGTGCCAGATATGGATGCAGGAGCAGTATTTTGCCATCGGGACGGGCAAATCCCCACGGCACGCCGATACCAATGTGGTCTGTCAGAGAGCGCGGCTGATACTGGGTGAGTATGGCCACATTGTAAATGCCGGAATTAACACAGTTGCTCAAGGTGAAGTCTATAATACGGTATTTACCGGCAAAAGGAATGGCTGGTTTTGTCCTCTCCACCGCCAGAATTCCCAGCCGCTCTCCCGTACCACCGGCCAGAATAATAGCCACGACTCCTTCCATCGTAATCACCACCTCCCCCGTGCTGTTTTGAGTAGTCTTCTAATCGACTACCCATAAATGCACATTTTGGGTGACTACCCGATTCGCCGGGCCGTGCGTAGCTGAAGTGCCACTCACCCTATTATATCTGTTTATGCCAATATGTCAAATATCTTTCAGCAAGAGTAGGATTTGTGATAAAGTAATAATGGAGGTTACCAAGGAGGTTTGAGACATGGCAGTAGAGAAAGCTGGTGAAAAATATCGGTGCAACGTATGCGGCAATGAGGTGGTGGTTACCGTTGTCGGCGGCGGCACCCTGGTCTGCTGCGGCGAGGACATGGAAAAAATCGAAAGTCCGGAGAAACAGGCAAGGAACTTGCCACCTGATAGTTAAAGCGGCTTGAGGTAAATAGCTTGTATCACTTCGCCTACGGCTCCAATCTAAACCAGAAGCAGATGAAAGAAAGGTGCCCGGACAGCAAACCGCTTTTTACCGCGGTCCTGCCCAATTACAAGCTGGTCTTCGCTGGCTGGTCGCGGCAGTGGCGGGGAGGCGTTGCCAGCATCAAGGCATATCGCGGGGACCGGGTGCGGGGGGCTATCTACGAGGTTACGGAAGCCTGTCTGCAAAGGCTCGACCGGTACGAAAGCGGCTACAGCCGGCTCAAGGTCACTGTTTTCGGGGAGGATGATGAGCCTATTGAAGCCATCACCTACGTCAAAACCGGCCAGCTGGAAGATGCGGCGCCTTCAAAAGAATACCTGGCAGTTATCCAGCAGGGTCTGCGTGACTGGCGGCTGTTCTAGATTTGAGCAATGCAGACTGGAACCGGGCGTGATTTAGCTAATTTATTAAAAGAGACATGATGAGCACAACGGTACTTCTGGTTCGCCATGGACAGACCGAATCAAATATCACCGGCTACTTCATGGGCCGGTCCAATGAGGATATCAGCGAGCTGGGATACACCCAGGTACGCAGTTTATCCTCGCGCCTGACCGAATTCCCGATTGCCTCCGTATACACCAGTCCCTTGAAGAGAACCCTGAATACGGCACGCCTTCTGGCGGAACCGCATAAACTGGAACCAGAAGTGCTGGACGACCTGATTGAGATTGGACTCGGCGACTGGGAGGGGTTGCATCGAGACGAAATAAGCGGGAAATGGCCAGAAATCTGGCGGCAGTCCAGAATTGACCCTTCTGACATCACCCTGCCCAATGGTGAAAGCTTTCAGCAGGTAACCGAGCGGGCGGTACGCGCCTTCACTCAGATGGTGGCCGGCAACACGGGCCAGCATGTTCTGGCGGTAACACACGATGCGGTTATTCGGGTGCTGGTGGCACACGTTCTGGGGACCTCCAACAGTATATACCGTCGCCTGGAGATAAATAATGCATCACTCAGTATCATCAGAGCGGAGGATGGCAGGGCGCGCCTGCTAACCCTCAATGACACCGCGCATCTTGACCGTATAAAGTGATGAACAGAACCATTCTTATCATTGAAGATGACCGCAACCTGGTTGATGCCCTCCGCTACAACCTCGTCAAAGAGGGATATGACGTGGTCAGTGCGGCCGATGGCAGCCAGGCACTGGAAGCAGCCAGCACCAGCAGCCCGGACCTCATCATCCTGGATATCATGCTTCCCAAATTAAGCGGCCTTGAGGTGTGCCGTATTCTGCGCAAAGAGATGACCGTCCCCATTCTGATGCTCACCGCCAAAACCGAGGAGGTCGATAAAATCGTCGGGCTGGAAGTCGGCGCCGATGATTATCTCACCAAGCCATTCAGCATGCGCGAGCTCATTGCCCGCGTCCGGGCTATGCTGCGCCGCGTTGATATGGTCAAGCCAGCACCGCCTGATGATACGGCACAGATTAAGGTCAATGACCTAAACATCGACAGCGCCCGTCGCCAGGTCATCATTGACAACCGGATTCTTGACCTGACGCCGAAGGAATTTGACCTGCTCGCTTTCCTGGCCAGGAACCGGGGGCTGGTCTTCAGTCGGGAACAGCTGCTGGAAAAAGTATGGGGTTATGACTACGCCGGAGACACACGCACCGTTGATGTCCACATCAGGTGGCTCAGAAAGAAGGTCGAGGCTGACCCGGCAAAACCAAAGCGCATCATCACCATCAGGAGCGTCGGCTACAAGCTAGAGGGATAAGATGTCTCTGAATATCCGGTGGCGGCTCGTGCTACCATTCACCATGCTCATCCTGGTCAGTACCGGCATAACGGGATGGGCGGTATCACGTTTCACGGGCAATGCTGCCATCATCATCGTCACCGCCATGGCCGTCGCCGGCCTGCTCACGGTACTGATATCGATACTCATCAGCCGCACTATAACTCAGCCTATGGGGCAGGTCGCCAGAGGTGTCCAGAAAATAGCCGATGGAGACCTTGACCAGAGCCTGGCGGTCAAAGCCAATGATGAGGCAGGCCAGCTAACACACGCCTTCAATGAAATGGCCATGCGCCTGAGAGGCAACATCGGCAGCATCGCCGATGAAAGAAACAAGCTGTCCACAACACTGAAAAATATGGCTGATGGCGTTATTATGACCGATAGAGAAGGCGCTATTGTCCTGACCAATCCGGCGGCGGCGAACCTGTTCGGCTTTCGGGAGGCGGCCGTTATCGGGCGGCCCTTCATTGAAGTGGTCCGCGACCATGAGATAGATGATGTGGTAAAGTCCTGCCGCAAGACGCTGAAGGAGCAGAACATTCAGCTTGAGTCCGGCACCGCCGAACGTTTCCTGAGGGTAATCGCCATCCCGCTGACGAACGGCGACCTCAATGGTATCCTGGTCATGTTTCAGGACCTGACCGAACTGAGGAACCTGCAGACGATGCGCCGTGAATTCGTCGGCAACGTTTCCCATGAACTGCGGTCTCCTCTGGCCGCAATCAAGGCGATAGTGGAAACTCTGGAGGACGGAGCTATCGACGATAAGGAGAAGGCCCGTGACTTTCTCACCAGGGTACACGGCGAAGTGGACCGGATGACGCAGATGGTAGCTGAACTCACCGAACTATCGCGCATTGAGACCGGCCGGGCGGAAGTAAAGCGAGAGCCAGTGAATTTCAACCTGCTGATTGAAGAAGTGGTCGCCCGGCTCAAACCTCAGGCGGAAAGACAGGAGGTGGCATTATCGACCGAACTTCACCCTGACCTGCCAGCCGTGCGCGCTGATAGAGAGCGCATGCAGCAGGTAGTGACCAATCTGGTCCACAACGCCATCAAGTTCACACCCCCGGGAGGTAAGACGGTAGTCTCCGCCGTACCGAACGCGGATTCCGTGGTGGTGAGCGTGGCCGATACCGGCATCGGAATCGCCAGAGAGCATTTGCCCAGGGTCTTTGAGCGTTTTTTCAAAGCCGATAAAGCCCGGTCCGGAGGTGGTACCGGGCTGGGGCTGGCCATCGCCAAGCATGTCGTCCAGGCCCATGGCGGCACCATCTGGGTGAAAAGCCAGGAAGGGAAAGGCTCCACATTCAGTTTCCGCCTGCCGCTCAACTCCGAGCCGCAAGGCTGAGACATAAAATTTAACCAAACTTTAACATAGCCTTAAATCGCCTTTAAACTTCGCCTGTTATTCTGTTTCTAGAAGGACAGCTAAAGGTGTTTAAGGCTTATTTTTGGGGAGAGCATGAAAAGGAGGCGAATAAGGCATAAAGATGTAGCATGATATCGAGCTGCCGTATATAGATACACCGAAGTAATAGAACAAATCTCTGGGAGGAATATACTTGAAATTCAGATTGAACAAGCGATTTATCACTATATCAGCCGCCATATTGCTGGCGCTCACTCTCGCCATCACCGGATGTGCCCGGTCGGCACCCGCGCCTGCCACCGGCACGGAACTGTCCGGCTCTTTCAAGGTCATCGGCTCCAACACGGTAACACCCCTGACCACCATCTGGGCAGAGGAGTTCATGAAAATGAACCCCAAGGCGAACATCGCTGTCAGCGGCCCGGGCTCCGGCGTTGGCATTGCCAACCTCATCGATGGCACCACCGACATTGCCCAGGCTTCCCGCAAGATGAAATCCAGGGAATACGACCAGGCCAAGGAAAAGGGTGTCAACCCCTATGAAATTCAGGTGGCCACGGATGCGCTTTCCGTCGTGGTGCACCCCTCTAACCCGGTTTCCGAGCTGACCATCGCTCAGCTTTCCGCCATCTTCACCAACGAGATAACCAGCTGGAAGGAAATTGGCGGCAATGATGCCCCCATCGTGGCTATATCCAGAGATACCAACTCCGGCACCCACGTCTTCTTCAAGGAGCACGTGGTCCAGATGCAGGGGCTGGACACCGAGAACAAAGCGCTCGAGTACGGCCAGGACGTGCTCTTTCTGCCGTCCACGGAAGGAGGCATCACCGAGGTCGCCAATAACCCAAACGCCATCTTCTACCCCGGACTGGGCTACGTAGACGAGCGGGTCAAACCTCTGGCCATAAAGAGGACCGCGGATGACCCGGCCGTCCTGCCCAGCGTGGAGACAGCGCTGGATGGCACCTACCCGATTTCCCGCCCGCTCCTCTACTATACCAACGGCGAGCCCGCCGGCCTTATCAAAGCATTCGTTGATTACTGCCGCTCATCTGAAGGCCAGGCAAAGGTAATCGAAGTTGGCTATGTGCCACTGCAATAATATATAATGAATTAGCCCGCCATCCCCCGGGGAAAACAAGCGGAAAGGAAAATAGTGCCCCCATGCTGCAGCGGGGAGCTTCATCCGCCACTGCCGATGCTGGGCTCGCCCTGAGCCTCAGGCGGCGGTGGCGTTTCGGTGAAAAAACCATAGAAAGCTTTATCTTACTCAACGGCCTGCTGGCCATTATCGTCCTTTTAGGTGTTCTCTTTCTTCTCATGCGTGAAGGCTTACCCGTATTCACCTACACTTCCCCTCTGAAATTCTTCTTCGGCACCAAATGGTATCCGGTCTCGGAGCCGCCGACCTTCGGCATGCTGTCCTTCTTTGTGGCCACCCTCTGGGTTACCCTGGTGGCCACGGCCATTGCCGTTCCCATCGGCGTGGGCTGCGCCGCCTACCTCGCCGAAGTAGCCCCGGCCAGCGTCAGGGAGACGGTGAAGCCCATCGTCGAGCTTCTGGCCGGCATCCCTTCCGTGGTTATGGGGCTCATCGGCCTCATGCTTTTATCGCCGCTGGTGCAGAGCACCTTCAACCTGAATACCGGTTTGAGCGGACTCACCGCCGCCATCATGCTTTCGATGATGAGCCTGCCCATCATTGTCAGTGTCTCCGAGGACGCGCTGCGGGCGGTGCCGAAAGAGTTCAGGGAGGCGTCCTACGCGCTCGGAGCGACCAGGTGGGAGACAATCCGTCATGTCTGTATCCCGGGAGCGCTTTCCGGCATTGCCGCTGCCGTCATGCTCGGGGTGGGCCGCGCCATCGGCGAGACCATGACCGTGCTGATGGTCGCCGGCGGTGCCCTGGCCGTACCCTACTCGCCAACCGAACCCATGATGCCGATGACGGCGGCCATTGCCTCCGGGATTGGCAACGCCGTCCGGGGCGGACTGCAGTATCAGGCATTATTCGCCATCGGTCTGATTCTTTTTCTCATGACGCTGTCAGTGAATCTGATAGCCGACCGGGTGCTGGAGCGTCAGAAACGGAAGTTCACGAGGTAATCTATATTATGGCAGTTCAGGCCATCGGCAAAAGAGAATTAACCCAGCGCACCGCCTTCAGCCTGCTGGTACTGGCGGTGGCCATCGTGGTCATCCCGGTGGTTTTCATCATCGCCTACATCATCGCCAATGGCGCCGGCGCCATAAGCTGGGATTTTCTCACTCAGCCGCCCTCGCAGGCAGGCAAAGCCGGGGGCATTTTCCCGGCCATCGTGGGCACCCTTTACCTTATGCTCGGGGCCCTCATTTTCTCGCTCCCCGTGGGTGTCCTCGCCGGCATCTATCTGACAGAATATGCCCGCGATAACTGGCTGACCCGCCTCATCAACATGGCCATTCTCAACCTCGCCGGCGTGCCCAGCATTGTTTACGGTCTTTTTGGACTTGGGTTATTTGTGATGACCATGAAATTCGGCATGTCGCTGCTTTCCGCCAGCCTGACGCTGGCCTGTCAGGCGCTGGCCATGACCATCACCACATCAAGAGAAGCTATTATCACCGTGCCCAGGGAATACCGGGAGGGAAGCCTGGCCACCGGCGCCACCAAATGGCAGACGATTCGGCACGTCGTTCTGCCTCAGGCCCTGCCCGGCATAATCACCGGCGCCATCCTGGCGATGAGTCGCGCCGCCGGGGAGACGGCACCGATACTGGTGGTGGGGGCCGCCTTTATCCTCCCCGGGTTGCCCGGCTCCCCCTTCGACCAGTTCATGGCGCTGCCCTACCACCTGTACACCACAGCGGCCCATGTTCCGGGCATGCCCAAGACCACCATCTGGGGTATTGCATTGGTGCTGCTGGTTGTGGTATTGTCTTTTAATTCCCTGGCGGTTTTCATCAGAATACGAGTCCGACAGCGGAGGTTTGGTTCATGAGCCTTAATTACGCATTGCTGAACGAGCGAACGATTCCCAAAAATGAGACCAAGCTGAAAACGGAGAAGGTAAACCTTTTTTACGGCGCTTTTCAGGCGCTGAGAACCATATCGCTGGATATTCCAAAGCAGTCAATCACGGCGATAATAGGCCCGTCCGGCTGCGGAAAGTCGTCTTTTCTGCGCCTTTTCAACCGCATGAACGACCTGATTATCGGGGCACGCGTTGATGGCGCGGTGGCTATTGACGATATAAACATCTATGACAGAGACATCGACGTGGTGGAGCTCAGAAAAAGGGTGGGCATGGTCTTCCAGAAACCCAACCCGTTCCCCATATCAGTCTTTGAAAATGTTGCCTTCGGCCCCAGGCGACATGGCCGGACAAGGCACAGCGAACTGGCAGACATCGTGGAGCACAGCCTCCGCCAGGCCGCACTGTGGGATGAGGTGAAAGACAAGCTGGGACAGTCGGCACTGGCCCTCTCGGGAGGCCAGCAGCAGCGTCTCTGCATCGCCCGCGTTCTGGCTGTTGAGCCTGAGGTCATTCTCATGGATGAGCCGTGCAGCGCCCTTGACCCCATCGCTACCCTTAAAATCGAAGACCTGATGCGGAGCCTGTCCGATGACTACACTATCGTCATAGTTACTCATAATATGCAGCAGGCGGCGCGGGTGTCAGATATGGCCGCCTTCCTGATGATGGAGGAAGACCGGGCCGGCACACTGGTGGAATACGGCCCCACCTCCCAGCTCTTCACCAACCCGAAGGACAAGCGAACCGAGGATTACATTACCGGCAGATTCGGTTAAGGAGAATTAAGGAGGTTCCGACCATGGAGATACGAACTACCTTTCGAAAAAGGCTGCGTGATATACAGGACGAGCTGCTCGCCATGGGCAGCATGGTGGAAAAGGCGCTCAGCCGTTCAGTCGAAGCGCTGAAAAACCGCGACCTGAAACTGGCCAACCAGATAATCGCCGATGACCAGAAGATAAACAAAAAGCGATTTGACATCGAGGAAACCTGCATTCAACTTATCGCCACGCAGCAGCCCATGGCCGGCGACCTGCGCACGCTCATCAGCGTGCTCAACATTGTCTCGGAGCTGGAACGCATCGGTGACCACGCCGAAGGGATTGCCAAAATCGTGGTTATGATCGGTGATGAGCCACCCTTGAAGCCATTGATTGATATACCCCGCATGACTGAGAAGACCGTGGACATGCTGCACCGCAGTCTGGACGCATTTCTGAACTGCGACGAAAATACCGCCAAATCAATTGCCACTGAAGATGATGAAGTTGACCAGCTATATAATCAGGTCTACCGGGAGCTGGTCAGCTACATGGTGGAGGACCCGAAAACGATTACGCGAGCTACCCGCCTGCTCTGGGTAGCCCACAACCTGGAGCGCTGCGCCGACCGCGTGACCAATATCTGCGAGCGCATCGTCTTCACCGTCACCGGCAAGATGTATGAAATAAACGTCTCACGGTATTAATTATAATCAAGGTGAAAGCATTGTATTTCTAATGGATAACGCGAAACGTACCCCGATTTATGATGAGCACCTCAAACTGAGTGCCAAAATGGTGGCGTTTGGCGGCTGGGAAATGCCCCTGCACTATGCCACAGGCATCCTCGCCGAACATCTGGCCACCAGAAAATACGGCGGCCTCTTTGACATCTCGCATATGGGGCGGTTCCGCATCGGCGGCCAGGATGCCCTGGCTTTTTTGCAGTATGTCCTGACCAGCAACGCCGCGGCCCTGATGCCCGGGAATGCCCAATACACCATGCTGCCTGACGAGACCGGCGGCGCTATAGACGATGGCTATCTCTACCGGGTAAGTGAGAATGATTACCTGCTGGTGGTTAATGCGACCAACACGGAGCAAGACTGGCAGTGGCTCCAGCCGCACGCGGCCAAATACCCCGGCCTGACCCTGGAAAACGTCACCGACAGCATCGCCATGTTCGCCCTGCAGGGTCCGAAAACGAAGGCGGTGCTGGAAGCGGTCATCGGCAACAGAACCGGGATTCCCGAGCCGCTCTGGAACCACCTGACCACCGCCGAGATAATGGGGGCCAGCATTACGATTGCCAGGACCGGATACACCGGAGAGCCGCTTGGCTTTGAGTTATTCCCACCCGCCGAGAGCGCCGTGTCCCTCTGGCGCGAATTGCTTGATAAGGGCAGCCATCTCGGCATCGCGCCGGTAGGGCTTGGCGCCCGGGATACGTTGAGGCTGGAAGCCGGTTTTCCCCTCTACGGGCATGAACTCGGCACCGACGCCGGGGGAAAGGAGATACCCATATTTGCCCTCTCCGCAGCCCGGTTTGCCGTCAGCTTCAGCCCCATTAAAGGTGAATTCATCGGGCGTGAGGCGCTGTACCGGCAGTTTCAGGAGGTAAAGCTCCGGCGTGAAGGCAAACTGAACACACCTAAAGATGAGCTGCTCGTTCCCAGAGCAGTTTACCTGATGTCCGTGCTGGACGCTGGCGTGGCCAGGGCCGGCAGCCAGGTGCTGGTTGATGGCAGAACCGTGGGGAACGTTACCAGCGGTACGGTGGTGCCCTACTGGGTATTCGAAGGCTCCGGCACCATGTCCGTGCCCGGCGGCGAATCTGCCCGGCGCAACGTCTGCCTGGCCTATCTTGACGCTGAAGTATCAGCAGGACAGAGAGCAGAGGTCATCGTCCGGGACAGGCCGGCGAGCGCGGTAATCGTCCGCCGGCACATCGGCGGTGAGGCACCCCCCTATGCCCACCCCCTGTCGCCCAACAATATGAAAAACAACGCTTCGGCAAAGGGTGAAAAAGCAATGGAAGAACTGGCCATAAATCTGGTGCAAAGGGCCAGCGACAATACCATATGGCGGCAAAATCGCACTATAAATTTGATACCTTCAGAGCAGACGGCGTCACCGCTGGTGAAATTGCTGACCATCGCCGACCCTTCCGGCCGGTACGCTGAACACCGCAAAGTGGAAGCACTGGGCAATATGGACGCCTTTTATTACCAGGGCACCAAGTTCATTGCCGAGGTGGAGGAAGAAGTGCAGGAGCAGTTGAAAAAGTTCCTCGGCTGCTCCGAGGTGGAGGCAAGGCTGCTCAGCGGGCAGATGGCCAATGCCACCACGTACAGCGGCATTATGGATTACCTGAACCGCGCCGACAGGCACGCCGAGCCGAGGAGAATAAGATGCGTGATGAACCACCACATTGGCCGCGGCGGCCACCTGAGCGCCCAGACCATGGGCACGCTGAGGGACTTCGTCTCCATAGACCCGGTTACCGACCGGTGGGCGGTGGTCAATTTCCCCGTTCTTCCCCAAAACCGGTATCAGATAGACATAGCCAGAACCGCCGAACTTATTGCCAGCTACCGGCCGGAACTGCTTATCTTCGGCAAGAGCATGATTCTGCACCGGGAGCCGGTGAGAGAGATAGCCCGGATAATCGCTGACATCAGGCCAAAGCCGATTATTATGTATGATGCCGCCCACGTCTTCGGCCTGTTCGGCCCCCACTTCCAGGAGCCGCTGCGTGAAGGCGCCGATATCGTCACCGCCTCCACGCACAAGACATTCTTCGGCACGCAGCGCGGCATCATCGCCAGCAATATGAGCCCGGATTCAGATTACGCCGAACTCTGGGCGAGCATCGCGCGGCGGGCTTTTCCGGGAAGTGTCAGCAACCACCACCTGGGCACCCTGCTCGGTTTGCTCATGGCCGCCTACGAAATGAACGCCTACGGAGATGCCTACCAGCGCCAGGTGCTGTCCAATGCCAGGGCCTTCGCCCGGGCGCTGAAGGAACGGGGACTTCAGGTGGAGGGAGACCCCGCGGTCGACTACACGGAGACGCACCAGGTTGTCCTGCGCGTGGGTTACGCCCGCGGCGTGGAGATGGCGGAACGCCTTGAGCAAAACAACATCATCGTCAACTTTCAGGCGCTGCCCGATGACGAGGGCTTTACCGCCAGCAGCGGCCTGAGGACCGGCGTCCAGGAGATGACCCGCTTCGGCATGAAGGAAGACGACTTCGCCGAGCTCGCCGACTACCTGGCGGCGGTCATTCTGGAAGAGAAAGATGTTTCCAAAGAGGTAGCCCGCTTCCGGCAGAGCTTCACCACCATGCACTACTGCCTGCCCGAGGACAAGGTCAGGCCCCTCATTGGTAAAATGCTCGATAGTCTGCTAAAATCATAAGGTTCTTATCCAAGAAATTTTAAGAGGTGATTGGCAATGCCTAGCGTTCCATATGAAGAAATCAAGCCCCCACAACGTATTCTTCTCGGCCCCGGGCCCAGCAATACTCACCCCCGCGTCCAGCAGGCTATGATCGCACCCGTGCTCGGGCACATGGACCCGTATTTTTACACCGTTATGGAAGGTAACATGAAACTCCTGCGCTACGTTTTCCAGACCGGAAACAAGCTTACCTTTCCCATCTCGGCCACCGGTTCTGCTGGGATGGAGGCCGGCTTATGTAACTTCCTGGAACCGGGTGACGTTGCCATCATCGCAGATAACGGGTACTTTGCCGATAGAATGATAAACATCGCCTCGCGCTGCGGTGCAGAAGTTGTCCGTCTGAAAGCCGAATGGGGCAGCATTATTGAGCCCGAAGCAATCGAGGCCGCCTTTAAATCCCGCAAAAAGGTGAAGCTGCTGGCCCTGGTCCACGCCGAAACTTCCACCGGTGTTCTCCAACCTCTCGCCGAAGCTGCTCAATTAGCCAAACAGTATGAGGCGTTATTCTTGGTGGATGCGGTTACATCCCTGGGTGGACATGAAGTGGCCGTGGACGACTGGGGCATTGACATCTGCTATAGCTGCTCTCAAAAATGCCTTGGCTGTCCACCCGGCCTGTCCCCCATCACCGTCAACCAGAAGGCCATGGACACTCTCCAGAACCGCTCCCGTGCTGTATCCAGCTACTACCTGGACCTCTCTTTGCTTTCGAAATACTGGATAAATGAAGGCGGTCGGGCCTATCACCACACTGCACCGGCCTCCATGTTCTACGCCCTGCACGAAGCGCTGGTGCTTATTGCCGAGGAGGGTCTGGAAGCACGCATCCAGCGCCATGCCAAAAACGGCGCCGCACTCCAGGCCGGCCTCGAAGCGATGGGGCTTACCCTGCACGCCCCGCCCGGCCATCGCCTCAGCACCCTGACCACGGTGCGCATTCCGGAAGGCATCGACGATGCCCAAATAAGGCAGCGTCTCCTCAGTGACTACAACCTCGAGATAGGGGGCGGCCTGGGAACGCTGAAGGGAAAGGTATGGCGCATCGGGCTTATGGGGTACTCATCCACCGAGCAGAATGTATTGCTCGTCCTCTCCGCGCTGGAAAAGCTGCTCGCCGATGACGGCTACCGGACGGAGACCGGCGCTGGAATTAGCGCTGCGGTAAAGTCGCTGCGGAAATAAGGCTATCCTCCTTTAATGTACCGGCGATAGCGCTCTATTACCTCGGTGACTATTCTGTCCTGCTCTTTTCCCCGGCAATCGGTGGTGATATCGGCGTATTTGAAGTAGAGAGGCCTCCGCTCCTCGTAAATCTGCCGCAGCGTCTTGTATCTCAACCCGACGATTCCCCGGCCAAGGCCGCCGGTCAGCTTGGCCTCTATATTGGCAAAGGAATCATCCAGATAAATGAGCACCGCGTTCTCTTCAAGATAGTCCATAAGGTCAGGATGGTAGATAACGCTGCCCCCCGGCGCCACCACCATTCGCGGCAATTTTATCTCGAACATGCGGCGCTTTTCCAGCTGCAGGAATGCTTCCTCACCCTCGCTATCGATGAGTTCCTGTATCCGCTTCCCGTCTTTCTGCCAGATGTAGTCGTCCACATCCAGAAAACCAAACCCAAGGGCCTGTGCCAGAGCCGAGCCGATGGTGGACTTGCCGACGCCGGCCATGCCGATAATGACAATGCCCATCTTGCTCATTCTCAGTACCATATCACCAGTTTTCAGCACAAGAATAGCACCCGCCCCAAAGCCCGTCAACTGCATAATGCCGAACTCCGTGCTTTACAGGAAGTAGCCCAAATAAGGTCTTTACTTGACCGCCTTTTTGCCTTATACTACCTACGACACCGTGACGGACGTAACAATCACAATAGTGCTGGCGGCGGCGGCTTACCTGCTGGGGGCCTGCCCTTTCTCCCTCCTGGTGGGGCGGTGGCTTTTGAATAAAGATATCCGGGAATACGGTGATGGCAACCCCGGCGCGGTAAATGTCTTCCGGGCCGGCGATGTGAAGACCGGCCTGATTGCCATTGCCCTTGATATTGGAAAGGGATTCCCTTTTGTCTTCATCGCTCACTATCGCTTCGGGCTACCGGAACTGCTGCTTGCCACCATCGGGTTGAGTGCCATACTCGGCCACGCCTTCTCTCCGTTTCTGCATTTTAGAGGCGGCAAGGCAATCGCGGTTACCGGCGGGGTCCTCCTGGCGCTTCCCCAGTACCATCTGCTGGTTATCTTCACTGCCTGCATTGTCACCGCCTTTCTTCTTATTGAGCAGGACGCCTGGATGGCCATGTCAGCTCCGGCTGGTGCACTGGCCTACCTGATAATTACGCATGGTAGCTCATGGGAAATACTGTTCACACTTGGCGTCCTGATACTCTTTACCATCAAACAATATGGAAACCTGAAAACCATCCCCAGATTCAGACTGAAACCCGTTCGGTGGTACCAGTCAAGAAGTTAATGCGTAAAATAAGAGGGCTAAGGGAATGCTTTATCAGGGAATAATCGTCGCCGGGCTTTTTATCTTCATGATTAACCTGACGCTTAATCTGAGAAACCTCAGGACACTGCGCCGCGATGAGAAAATCCCTGAGCCGGCTCCCTTCATTTCCGTCCTTGTCCCCGCCCGGGATGAGGAGACAAATATCGCCGCCTGCCTTGAGTCGCTGCAGGAGCAGGACTATCCCAACTACGAAATCGTGGTGCTGGACGATAATTCGTCAGACAGTACGGGGGCAATAGTGGAAAATATCGCCGCCGGGGATAGCCGTGTACACCCCCTTAGCGGCGAGCCGCTGCCCAAGGGCTGGACGGGCAAGTCCTTCGCCTGCTATCAGCTGGCCAAGCAGGCCGGTGGTTCCTGGCTTCTTTTTGTTGACGCTGATACGATACACGCTCCCGATATGCTGCGCAGTGCTCTGGCCCAGGCGCTCCGCCTGAATTCCTCACTTCTCTCCGGTTTTCCGCGTCAGCTGGCTCACTCCCTGCCCCAGAAAATTGCCATCCCGGTGTTGTACTTCATCATCCTTACCTGGTTCCCGCTCTGGTGGTTGCAGCGCTCCAAAGAGCCAAAACCCTCGCTGGCCATCGGCCAGTTTTTGCTCCTTCCCAGAGAAGAATACTGGCGCATTGGCGGCCATGAAGCGGTGAAATCACGTATTCTGGAAGATGTCTGGCTGGGCGTTGAGGTAAGCCGCCGACGTGGCCGACAGGTGGCGGTTGACCTGTCGCCCGCAGTCTCCTGCAATATGTACCGCAACGTGGGTGCCATGCTGGAGGGCTTTATCAAGTGGATTTACTCGGTGGCCTCACTCTCCCCGATTGCACTGACACTCATGATGGCCGCGGCCTACTTTTTCTACCTGGCACCGTTCTATCATCTCTGGCGGGAGCTCTTTGTGGTCATGGGCTCTGCTACCCTGCGCATCGTCGTTATCTCCCAGGTGGGCTTAATACTGTTTATGCGCTGGCGGGTGGACAGCCGTTTCAAAGAACCGTTTATTTCGGCCTTCCTGCACCCTTTCGGGCTCTCATTCCTTTTTTTCGCCGCCTTCTGTGCTGTTTTTCGGCGCGCGGTTGGGGCCGGTGTACGCTGGAAAGAACGCCTGTACAGTCGCGAATCATCCGTCGAGTAAATATCTGGATTACAAGGAACCCACCGGAAACATCACGTCTTTTTGTTACGCTTGAACTACTTCATCTTTGCTATTTGCTTTTCAGCCCCGGTATCCCTAACAGTTCCCGTGCTTCTTCTGGTGTAGCTACTTTTCGACCGAGGTCAGTACCTATGCGAGCTATTCTGGTGACGAACTCGGCGTTGCTTCTGGCAAGAACACCTCTACTGTAATATATGTTATCCTCAAAACCGACCCGTGCGTGACCGCCCAGGAGAATCGATTGAACTACCGCCGGTGTCTCGTCAGCACCGACGGCAAGAGTCATGAACATCGAATCCGGAGGAAGCTGGTCAACCAGATGCATCATAGTTCTCGGCGTATAGGGAGTCGCATTCTGTGCCGTCCTCTGCATTCCCAGGGGAAAGTCAATCCAGTAAGGCTTGGGGAGCGGGAAATTTTCAATGAAATATTTGACTTCCACGGCCAGACTACCCAAGCCGCCATGCAGTTCAAACTCAGGTTTTATACCCCTATCCAGCAACTCCTTGAGCATTCTTTCGCCAAAGGAACGGGTCCATGGCCTGAGTTGTTCTTTTCCCGCACGCATAAAGACAGCAACCCCAACGTTGAAGGATACCAGTTCCGGGCCTGCCTCAAGGACTCTGAATCCATCTTCAACACTAGCCCCCTCTTCACGCCCTGGAGAAGTGCTGAATTCAAGAATAATATCACAGTTCTTGCTTCTTATAAGGCGGGCGATTTCGCTGAAGACTTCCGGGTCGGTAGTGGCTATGCCCTCTTTATTTCGGGCGTGGATATGGGCCATAGAAGCGCCCTCATTCCAGGAACGGTAAACTTCTTCCGCAATTTCTTTCGGATTGGTTGGGATATCAGGATTTGCATCCTTGCCCAGAAAACTGCCGCAAGGAGCAACGCAAATAACGAGTTTATCAGTAACTATCAATGTTCCCTCCATAAAAATTCGTCTTTACCATTGACTCCTATTATATTACCAAATTTCAGTCAGTACGGCCAGTAGTGCGGTCTCTTCCGGACCTGGGCCATTCTTTGGGACCCAATGCCCCCCTTTTATCCCTAATAATGAAATATCTCATGTATACTTCTATATATACTTGACAGGCCGTGCTATAATTAATTTCAGAAATCTACCGTTAAATATCAGGCAATAGTAAGCCTTTCGTCTATATATAGCAATCATAAGATTTTAAGCAGTTTGGCGAAAGGAGTTAAAGGCAAGGGAATTAAAAGCAATTGCCCAAAGTAATAGCCTGATATGGCTCGGAACTCAATCTGGCGGACGGCATATATCTGTCAACCGAACAGATGGGTATGCTTTGCCAGTGAAGAGTTAGAAGCGAGCGGCCACAAGTCCCTCTCCTGCACATAGCTGGGTAATTGTATTCCTCGATCAATTAGTTCAGTAGCCAGCGTTTTCCCGATTTTGCGCACGGTAGTTAACCTGATGAACTATTTGATTTTAACAAATCAGAATTAAAGGTGAATATCCTAATAAAGGGGGTGATAGATTTCAAAAATCAATCGAGGAATCGCTGGTTAAAAATTTGCTGAGGAGGAGTAAATGAAGAAAGGAAGAATAATCGCCGCGGTTATGGTGCTGGCACTTATCAGCAGCGTTGTTGCTGTCGGTTGTGCCGCTCCTGCTCCTGCACCTGCCCCGGCTCCAGCTCCAGCACCAGCACCAGCCCCTACCCCGGCTCCAGCTCCGGCTCCAGCCGCACCGGCAGAAGTTATTACCTGGATCGGTCAGTCATCTCTCCCCGCTGGTATGCCAGTGACTGTTGGATTGGAGAGAGTGGCTGCCCGAATCGGGGAGGCCAGCCAGGGACGCATGGTTTGGAAAGTTAATCCAGCCGGCGCTGTCTGCCCGGCAACCGAGGAGTGGAAAGCAGTCCATACCGGCGTTGTGGACTTCTGCGGCGGTGGCGGTTCCTACATGAATGCTGAGATCCACTTTGGCACCCTGATTTCGCAGAGGGTGGGCGGCATACCGCCTCTGCCCCATTTAATCTGGATGGATACCGTCGGTTCCGACCTGATTAACAAGTGGTACGTGGACCTGGGGTATGATATGCTGGATATCAAGGGAGCCGGTTTCCACGGTCCGCCCGAGATATTCGCCCACCTTGACAAGGAGCTGAAAACCCCCGATGACCTGGATGGGCTGAAGATGCGATGCTCCGGCGACGGCGGTGCCGTACTGGCAAGGATGGGTGTCGGCTCGGTCTTCATGCCTTTGGGTGAAATCTTTGAGTCAATGAAGCGCGGCGTCATCGATGCCTTTGAATGCAGCTCACCGCGGTTTGACTGGGAGATGGGCCTGAACGAGGTGGGCAAGTATGTTTATCTCTGTCCTATCCGGGCGCCCACCGAGGTCTACCAGTTGATGGTCAAGCGGAGCAAGTTCGAGGCCCTGCCCGATGACCTCAAGATAATTATCGAGGACTGCGGCCGGTCAGAGGCAATCAGGTACCATACCATGCTCACCTCCGGTGACGCAGCGGCACTCGATAAATTCAGGGACTACGGGAACATCGTGGGCCCGCTGCCCGGCGTAATCGAAGACGCTTTCGCCAAGGAAGCTGCCGCGTACTATGATGAGGTGGCTCTCAAATATCCCGAAACCAAGGAAGTGCTGGAGTCCCAGCGTGCCTTTGCCAAGAACTGGGATTCTTTATACGGACTTCCTGCTTGGGCCAAGCCCAAAGACTAAAGCCTAGCAAGTCGTGCGCTACTGAATCACGGTTTGTCCCCACTCCACGGCTAGCCGCGGAGTGGGGACACAATAAATAAAGAAAGCCGAATATAATCGAAAATGAGAAAAATAATAAAGGCAATCGACAACGCTAATGAATGGTCGGGCAGGTCCGTCAGATGGCTTATGATCTTTCTCATGCTGATTATCTGCGCCGAGGTGTTCATGCGTTATGTATTGAACAAGCCCACGATTCAGGGGCCGGTGCTCGCCAGCTTCTCCGGGGCGGCACTGTACTCACTCTGCTGGGGATATGTCCACCTCCATAAACGGCATATCAGGGTGGATGTTTTCTACGCACGCCTGCCCGCGAGAATGCAGGCAATCGTTGACGTCGTCTGTGCGATATTGTTTCTTCTGCCACTTATCGGTTTGCTAACCTATGCCGGCTGGTGGTGGATGTGGTATGCCTGGTCAACCACCGAGAGGTCGCTCATGACTTTCTGGTACCCGATAACCGGCCCGGTACGAACCGCCGTGTTTATCGGGCTGTGCCTGTTTTCCCTGCAGGCTCTTGCCCAATTCTATCGTGATTTATATCGGCTAGTGAGGAATAAGGCCCATGATTAATGTTGATCCGGAACTGGTTACCTTTATCATGCTCGGTGGTATCTTGGTCGGGGTCCTGGTCGGTTACCCGCTGGCCATGGTTGTCGGCGGCATCGGCATCGTCATGGGTATTCTCCTCTTCGGGGTGGATATCTCGCTACAGCTCATCTACCAGCGCCTTTTTGAATTAATCAACAACTATATCCTGCTGGCAGTGCCCGGCTTTATCTTCATGGGCATCATGCTTGGTTACTCAGGGATAACGGAACGTATGTTTTCCGCCATGTATTTATGGTTAAGCGGTTTTCGGGGCGGCCTGGCGGTCATCACCATATTAATCGGCACCATCCTTGCCGCCTGCGTGGGCATCATCGGCGCCTCGGTTACCGCGCTGGCCATAATCGCCCTTCCCGAGATGATAAAGCGGGGCTACAGCAAATCTCTGGCCTGTGGCGCCGTCTGTGCCGGGGGTACACTTGGCATCCTTATTCCGCCCAGCATCATGCTGGTGGTCTATGGCCCCATGGCGTCACTTTCCGTAGGTAAGTTGTTCTTCGGCGCCTTCCTGCCCGGCTTCATGCTTTCCGCTATGTACTGTATTTATATCACCATACACAGCTTTGTCCAGCCGCATATTGCACCCCCCGTGCCTTTGGCGGAAAGGGCCGTACCCTGGGGAAAGAAAATATATGAGCTCGTAATCTCACTCATACCACCAGGAGTGCTCATTATGGGCGTCCTGGGCAGCATCTTCTTCGGCATCGCTGCGCCAACTGAAGCCGCCGCCGTCGGTGCCCTCGTGGCCACACTTCTGGCCGTTGTTTACCGCAAATTTAGCTTCCAAATCCTTAAAGACACCGCTACGGAGTCGGTAAAAGTAACCGGCATGGTGCTCCTCATCGGCGCCACCGCTTATGCCTTCGTCGGCGTATTTATGCGCGCCGGTGGCGGAGATATCGTTAAAGAACTGATTCTCGGCGCTCCCGGCGGGAAGTGGGGCATCTTCGCCATTATCATGTTCATCGTCTTTCTGCTGGGCTACTTCATTGACTGGCTGGGAATATTATTCATTGTCGTTCCCATAATAACACCGGTAGGTGAGGCACTCGGTTTTGACAAGCTCTGGTTCGCCATGATGATCTGCGTCAACCTCCAGACCTCATTCCTGACGCCGCCATTTGCCTACGCCATATTCTATCTCAGAGGTGCGGCTGACCCATCATTGGGTGTCCAAACGGGGCACATCATACGCGGCGTAATCCCATATATCATCATCATCCTTATTGGTCTTGGGCTGCTCATCACCTTCCCCCAGATAATCCTCTGGCTCCCTGGGCAGATGATAAGAGGCTTTTAGCCGTAACGGAAATTTCTGACCGCGCAACCGCCTCGATGAAAATCGGGGCGGTTCCTTTTCAGAGTACGAGGGTTACCTGACTTTCTTCGGCGGAGAGCCTCTTGGCGCTGAAACCAAGCTTCTTGGTCAGCCCCAGCATCTTCGTGTTGTCATTGAGCACGATGCCGTAGATGCGCTGCAACCCCTTATCCTGGGCTATGCCAATCAGGCTATCGAGGAGCTTGATACCAAGGCCGTTGCCCTGAAAATCGTCAGCGACCACGATGGCGAATTCCCCCGCCTCCCCACCCGGCTCAATGATGAGCCGCCCCACACCCACGTTTCTCCGCTTACCGTCCGCGTTATACTCGGCGATGATTGCCATCTCCCGGTCGTAATCTATGTTACAGAACCTGCTGAGCATCTCGTGGGTTATCTCTTTGATGATGTAGAAGAACCGGAACCGCGATGACTCCGAAGAAAGCCCGGAGATAAGCTCACGCTCCAGTGGCTCATCCTCGGGACGGATCGGCCGCAGTACCACCTGCCTCCCATCATAACAGCGCCAGGGCTGAATATACCGCGTGGGGTAGGGTGAAATGATTAAATGAGCGTACTCCTCTGACTCCTTCCGCAATACCGTGTCATCGAGAACTATGCGCGCATCCAGGGCCACGGCACAATCACCGCTGACCACCAGCGGATTTATGTCAAGTTCTTTTATCTCCGGAAAATCGACTATCAAATTGGCCACCCTGACCAGGGCCTCATCCAGCAGGCGCAGATTGACCGGCGGCCTTGCCCTGAATCCCTGCGAGAGCATCTGGTAGGTCTTGGTCCGCTCCAGGACCCTTCGGGCCAATACCTGATTGAGGGGAGGGATACCGACAGCAATGTCCTTGAAAAATTCCGCTTCCGTGCCACCGAGTCCGAACATGATAACCGGCCCCAGTATGGAGTCTTTCTTGCTGCCGATGATTAACTCGTAGTCGTAGTCAGGCATCATCTCCTGAATGGTGACGCCATCGATTTTGGCCTTGGGCGTCTGCTTCCGTACCTTGGCCACCATTTCGCCAAAAGCTTTTTTCACCGCGTCCGCCGATGAGAGGTTCAGCCTGACTCCGCCGACGTCTGATTTATGGGTAATGTCCGGGGAAGCGATTTTCATCACCACCGGATAGCCGATGTTCGAGGCAATAATGGCCGCTTTGTCAGCATTCGGGGCAAAATGCGGCGTGGTTGCGGCGATTCCATAGGTGGTGAGCAGCTTCTTGGCGTCCTCCTCACTGAGCAGCGCTTTTTTTGCCTTCAAAGCATTTCGGGTAAGGATTTTCAGGTAGTTCTTGGGGGCACCCATATTCATGGGCAAGTCCTCAGGTGTCTCATACAGCGACCCCAGGTTGCGGGCATAATGGTACATATACAGATAGGTTTTTATGGCTTCCTCGGGAAATTCGTATGTCGGCACATTATTCTCGTAGAAAAGCTGCCTGCCCTCGGCGACCTCTTCCGTGCCCATCATGGCGGTGACAATCGGTTTGTTTGCCTTTTTGGCACACTTGATAACCGCCCTGGCTACCTCACCCGGAGTAGCCGTGCCCTGCGGCGTGTAGATAATCACGGCGCCGTTCACGCCGGTATCTTTCAACACTGTTTCAATCGTCTGTGCGAAACGCTCCGCGTCAGCATCACCCAGAATATCGATGGGATTGCCCTTGCTCCAGTAAGGAGGCAGGAAGCCGTCCAGCGCCTTAACCGTCTCCTCGCCCAGTTCCGCCAGTTTACCACCCCGGCTCATCAGTGCATCCGTCGCCAGTATCGCCGGGCCGCCGGCATTGGTGATGATGGCTAAATTGGGCTCCTTGGGCAGCACTGCGGTATTCAGGATGGAGGCGCAGTTAAACAGGTCTTCAATCTCCTCCACCCGCACCACACCCGCCCGGTCAAAAGCGGCTTCATAATACGAGTCCTCGCCGACCATCGCCCCGGTGTGCGATTTCGCCGCCCGGGCACTCTCCTTAAATTTGCCCGGCTTCATAACGATAATTGGCTTGGTGCGGGCAAAACCTCTCGCCGCGCTCATGAATTTCCGGGCATGCTTCAGGGAATCGCCAAATGATTCAAGATAAATTATTATGCTCCTGGTATCAGGGTCCTCACCAAAATAGTCGATTAAGTCGCCAAAGTCCACGTCAAGCATGGAGCCGAGCGAAACAAAGGCGCTGAAACCGATTTCCCGGCTCACCGCCCAGTCAAGCACCGCCGTGCCCAGGGCACCGCTCTGCGAGAGGAAAGCAATGTGTCCCGGCCGGGACATTTTGGTGGCAAAGGTGGCATTCAACTGGGCACCGGGCTTTATCACCCCAAGACAGTTGGGGCCGATAATCCTCATGCCGTATTTTCTACCCAGATTTATAATTTTCTCTTCGCGTTCCTTCCCTTCTTCACCAATCTCTTTGAAACCGGCCGAAATGATGACCACCGCCTTGACCCCCATCTTACCGCATTCTTCAATTATGCCGGGGACGGTTTTCGCCTGGGTCACAATAACCACCAGCTCCGGCGTCTCCGGGATGGCACTCAGGCTGGGGTAACATTTGAGGTCGAGGATTTTCTCACGGTTGGGATTAACGGGAAATACCTTGCGCTTATCCTTGGCGATAACCAAGTTGTCCAGCACGGTACGCCCCACGGTCCCCTCGCGTTCCGTAGCTCCCACGAGAGCGATGCTGCGCGGCTCAAAGAACGCCTTGATTTTTTCCATGCTCATTGCGTCTGATTACTCCTGCCATGCGATAGACAATTTAAAACACCTGTATCAGTGATTTTAACTCTTTTTTCTTCTCACCTACTGCTAATCATACCGCATTTTTCAGTTGGTTCTCAAAATATAAACCCTTGCATTTGTCATTTCGCCCGTCTCTCATTATAATCTTAACGGTACCGGTACAATTCCAAAATCCGCAAGGATGCTTAATTTGTATCTCGATATCCTGCGTCATATAACTAACCGAGGAAGGGCAAAAGAACTATGGCTGAAGGACAGGCCGCAGGGCACAAGAAAAGGATCGCGGAGCGGGTGGCTCAAGTATCCGACATCGGCTTCGCCAAATTTTTGAAATTATTCCACTCACTGGAAGGCGGCATTTCCCTGAGCATCGGCGAGCCTGACTTTGCCACGCCCTGGCACATCTGCGAGGCCAGCATTGACGCCATGAAGAAGGGCATCACCTCCTATACGCCCACGACGGGGTTCCCCGAACTGCGCCAAGCCGTGGCCGGGCATCTGGAAAAGCGCTACGGCATCAAATACGACCCGGAGACTGAAATCGTCATTACCGTCGGCTCCAGCCAGGCTATGGACCTGGCCTTCAGAACGCTTATCGACCCCGGCGATGAGGTTATCATGCCTGACCCCTATTACATCTGTTACCCCTCCTGCATCGTCCTGGCGCAGGGCATACCGGTCACCATACCCACCAGACCGGATAACGACTTCAAACTGGAGGCTGACCAGATTGAGGCCAGGATTACCCCGAAGACAAAGGTACTCCTCTTCGGTTACCCGGCCAACCCAACGGGTACTGAACTGGCCCGCGAGGAATATACCGCCATTGCCAGAGTGGCGGAAAAACATGACCTGCTGGTAATCTCGGATGAGATATACAGTCGCCTGACCTATGGAGTGGAACATACCTGTTTCTCAAGCCTGCCGGGAATGAAGGAGCGCACCATCCTCCTCGATGGTTTCTCCAAAGCCTACGCCATGACCGGCTGGCGTCTGGGCTATGCCGCCGGACCAGCGGAAATCATGGCGGCCATCAGCAAGGTGCACCAGCATACCATGCTCAGCCCGTCCAGCATGGCGCAGATGGCGGCCCTGGAAGCGCTGAAAAGCGGCGAGGACGATGTCCAGCGTATGCTGGCGGAATACAGTCACCGCCGCGAGGTGATTATCCGCGGCCTTAACGACATCGGCCTCAAATGTCACGAGCCAAAGGGAGCCTTCTATGCGTTTCCTTCAATCAAGGTTACGGGTATGACGTCAGACGAGTTCACCGAGAACCTCCTCAAGGAAGAGAAGGTTATCGTCATGCCCGGAAGCCTTTTCGGCCAGCAGGGCGAGGGACACGTGCGCTGCTGTTATGCCACCTCGCTGCCCGATATTGAAGAAGCGTTACGCCGCATGTCCCGTTTCGTCGAGCGGCATCGCGCCCGTTCCTGACCTGAAACCGAATATCGGTCTCGACCACAGATGAAGGTTAGCCCTCATGTTATCCAGATTGGCGGCATTTTCAGCAATGAAATGCCGTTTATTTTAGGCAACACTCTTTACTACTATTAAAAATGGGGCTATTATAAGACTAAGTTTTAAAAAGGGTAGCAGAAATGACTGCCGATAGCATAGAAATTCTGGTGGTCGATGACGAGGAGACGGTACGGATACTGATACAGCGAGTATTGCAGGCTGCCGGATATGATGTTGTCACCGCGTCTAACGGCGAAGAAGCCCTGTCCCTTATTGCCGATGGCAGTATTGATGTGGTGCTGCTGGATATCAAAATGCCCGGGCTGTCCGGTATCGACGTGCTGAGCAAAATAAGCACTGATTGGCCAGACCTCTGCGTCATGATGGTAACCGCGATTTCCGATGTCCAGACCGCCGTTAAGGCCATGAAGCTGGGCGCTTACGACTATATCACCAAGCCGTTTGACCAGACCGAGATGCTGCACAAAATTCGTCTGGCCATTGAGAGATGGCAGAAACAGCTTCAGGATAAACAGCAACTCCTCCAGCTCGGGCAAAACATCAACTTACAGACAAAACGAATGCAGGAGCAGTTCTCCGAACTGGTCAACAGCCTGGCCCGAGAGCATAAACTACTGCAGCAACTGGCGGCAGAGCGGGAAGCCAGCGATAAATCCCCGCTCGCAAACCTTCCTCCGGAATTGCAGAGGCCCATTTCCACAGTCAAAGAATTCAGAGATGCCCTGCTCAAGATTCTGAAAAGGTCACAGTTCAATCATTGATTCGGCCTGCCAGTAAAGGATTACCAGCTGATGAAGAAACGCATTCTCATAGTTGATGATGAGATGAGCATCCTGAGATTTCTCCGCTCCAATCTGGAAGGGAAAGGCTACGCGGTAATCAGTGCCATCAACGGTGAAGAAGCACTCCACACCATAGAGATGGAACTACCCGACCTCATCATACTGGATATCATGATGCCCAAGATGAACGGGTTTGAGGTCTGCCGTCAGCTGCGCGAATGGTCACAGATTCCCATCATCATGCTCAGCGCCCGGGGCGATGAAAGAGACAAGGTAAAGTGCCTTGACCTTGGCGCCGATGACTATATCGTCAAACCTTTCGGCGCCAGCGAACTCATTGCGCGGGTAAGAGCCGTCCTTCGCCGCACCAAAACGGCCAGCTTACCACCCTCAGTGCCTGCCGTCACCAGCGGTGACCTGGTCATCAACTTTGCCAGAAGACAGGTAACTCGCAACGGCATGGAAGTGCAACTGACCCCTATTGAATATGCCCTCCTTCAGGAACTCGCGGTAAATTCGGGCAAAGTGCTCACCCATACTCACCTGCTGAACAAAGTCTGGGGCTCTGAATATCGGGATGAAAGGGAATATCTGCATGTCTTCGTCCGCCGGCTGCGCTCCAAACTGGAGCCGGACCCCAAAAATCCCCAACACATTGTTACCGTCTCCGGCGTTGGCTATCGGTTCACGTCTTCCGGGCAAGAAATAACCTAGAGACTTTTCGCCAGCCGCTCTACAGGCACCCGTTCCGGGTGCCTTTTTTATTTCCCTCAAATATTAAGGAAATCTTCAGAACTACAGGGTAAATCTTCAGGCTTTGTTTCGCATCCTGGCATTATCCTGAAACCATAGCACAGCTCAAGGAGGTGCCAGCGATGCAGAACAAATGGATGAAACGGATTTTCCCCTTTGTCGTCTTCTTCCTTCTCCTCCCCTGGCCAGTAGCTTACGCCGTCGGCGCCGGTGACCCGGCTGGCGAGGACGCGGTCAGGATAGAGCTCGCCGAAGCTTCAGCCATGCCCAGCTATAGCGTCTTCGGCATGGCCATCGGAGGCGTGAGCAACCCCGGCGACCTCTTTTACATTGATGCCACCAGTAACCCATCTGAAATCAAGGTAACACTGTACCTGACCAATACCCAGCAACTGCTCAGCTGCTACCGCTACCTGATTCTGGATGTGGGCATCTATGTTGAGAACGGCCAGGGTGAGTGGGAGAGGGCAATAGCCAGTAATGGCGAGCTTATCCCCAAAACCATTATTTCCATGCGTAATGGCCAGGTGAGCTTCCTGCTGCCGGGTTATGCCAGATACAGGATGACCATTGATAGCGGTTGCTTTTACTGCACCAATGCCAGTGTTGACTCGTATTCCCGTTCACCCCAGTTCTATTTGGAAGTGATTTAGCCCGCAGGGGTAAACATCAAAAGGAGGTATAGTC